>Ga0136640_10000018_pt1 | contig 56959 bp, 56 predicted proteins | sample AntDrymUQ8642106_2_FD_105498 | JGI IMG/M metagenome (GOLD analysis project Ga0136640, IMG submission 105498) | Polar desert sand microbial communities from Dry Valleys, Antarctica - metaG UQ864 (21.06) | ecosystem: Environmental > Terrestrial > Soil > Desert | place: Antarctica: Dry Valley...
CCGGGTACGGCGGCGAGTTCGCGCGGGTGATCACCCACCACGCGCCGTACGCCCAGAGCCTGATCGACAGCTTCTCCCAGGCCGACACGGCGCCGCATATCGCGATCAGCGTGGACATGCTGGACACCGGCATCGACGTCCCCGAGGTCGTCAACCTGGTCTTCTTCAAGATGGTGCACTCGAAGTCGAAGTTCTGGCAGATGATCGGCCGCGGCACCCGACTGCGCCCAGACCTGTTCGAGCCGGAGCAGGACAAGCGGGACTTCTTCGTGTTCGACTTCTGCGGCAACCTCGACTACTTCAGCCAGGACCTTCCTGGATCGGAAGGGTCGCACCAGAAGTCGCTCACCCAGCGGCTCTTCGAAGCCCGCCTCGGGCTGGTGGTCGGCCTCGACGGTGCCGACGCCGAACCGCAGCTGCGGGAGCGCACGGCACACTGGCTGCACGAGGTCGTTGCCGGCATGAACCTCGACAACTTCCTGGTCCGCCACGCATCGCAGGCAGGTCGAGGCGTGGGCAGCGTGGGAACGCTGGGAGTCGCTGTCGAAGGACGACGCCGCCGACGTGCTGGAGCATCTGGCCGGTCTGCCGTCCACGGTGCACGACCCCGATGAGGACGCCAAACGGTTCGACCTGTTGATCCTGCGGCGCCAGCTCGCCCAGCTCGAGGGCGACGCGGTCACTGCCGAGCGGATCCGCGAGGCCGTCCAGGCCATGGCAGCCGCGTTGCTCACCAAGCGGGCCATCCCGTCGGTCGCCGAGCAGCTCAGGCTGCTCGACGATGTCGCCGGCGACGAGTGGTGGGTCGACGTCACCCTGCCGATGCTCGAGCTCGCCCGCCGCCGGATCCGTGGGCTGGTGCGGTTCGTCGAGAAGACGAGGCAGAACCCGGTCTACACCGACTTCGAGGACACCCTCGACGACCCGACCTCGATCGACCTGCCGCAGGTGACACCGGCCCTCAACTGGGATCGGTTCCGGGCCAAGGCAGCTGCGTACCTGAACGAGCACGAGGACCACGTCGCCCTCCAACGGCTGCGCCGCAACAAGCAGCTGACCCCCGACGACCTCGCCGCCCTGGAAGAGATCCTGCTCGCCAGCGGCGCGGGAGCACAGGTCGACATCGCGATGGCGTCCGAGCGGACCGGCGGCCTCGGCCTGTTCATCCGCTCCCTCGTCGGGCTGGACCGCGGCGCCGCGTCCGAGGCGTTCGGTCACTACCTCGACGGCTCGGAGTTCTCCGTCGAGCAGGTGCGCTTCGTCTCCCTGATCGTCGAGGAGCTGACCGCGAACGGGGTGCTGGAGCCCGGGCGGCTGTTCGAGTCTCCGTACACCGACCACGCCCCGACCGGCCCGGATTTCGTCTTCCCCGACTCCGACGTCGACGTCATCGTCCAGATCCTGCACGACGTGAAGGCCCATGCCGTGCCCACCGAGGTCGCGTGACCGCGTGCGCCCGGTCGTCTGAAAGACTGGCTCACCGGCACCTGCGGATCAGGCTTGAGGGTGGACCTCAAGATAGTTTGTAGCGATGCGTCGCGCGGCAACCGTGAATACGCACACGATCCCGATTCCGCTGAAGGCGCCGACGGCGAGAAATATCGCCCCGACGCCCCAAATGCTTGCGTCCGGTGTGACCTCAGTAGCAGCGTCTATTGACCATACGACCGTGAGAACTGTTGGTATCACCACAGCGGCAATCAGGCCCATCCGTCGGTAGGTCACCACGATGGCCAGCGCAGCCAGCGTCAACGCAAGCCCGACCATCTGCCACGTCTCGTACGGGCCCTCGATCCTGCTTGTGCCGGGCACACGATACTTGTCTTGATCCCAGCCCAACCAGACCATGTAGAGGACCACGGTCATCAGGGCGACGAGACAGACGGTGAGACCTTTGCGCACCACCGTCGCACCCTCCTTGACCTTGAGGTCGGCGAGAATACCCGGCCTGGCGGCGTCGAGGTGGGCGTTACGGCATGGCTGCGCGGACCCGTTCCACCGTGGTCGCGTCGACCAGGCCGATCGAGTGTGCATGCTCGGCGGCGGCGAGGCTGTCGCGCACCAGCAGCATGGGTACGCCCAACGCCGCGACCTCCTCGGCGAGCTCGTGTACCCGGCCGGTACGTAACACGGAGGCGGGCGGCACGTCGCGGATGTAGACCGCCCGCACCCGCCCCGGCTGTTCACGCACCACGGCGGCGTACGCGTCTGGATCGTGTTGCCCGCTGTCGCCGATCAGCACGAATGACAGGTGCTCGTGCCGGGCGAGCAACGCCAGGATCATCCGCGCCTTGAACGCCGCACTGTCCTCGCGGAACAGCCAGCGCTGGCCAGGACCCCAGTCGGTCAGCAGTACCGGGCCGCGCGGGAAGCCGGTGCGGGCGAGGAAATTCACCAACATCCGGTGCGCGTTCCATGCCCCGGTCGACACGTACCAGACCGGCGTCCTGCCACCGTCACCGGCGACCATCCCCTGGTACAGCTCAGCGCCCCCGGCCACTGCCATCCGGGCCGAGTCGGCCACCAGCAGGGTGTTGCGGATCGCCACCCACGCCCGGGTCAGACCGGTGTGGATAACGGTGTCGTCGAGGTCGCTGACGATGCCCAGGAGGGCGTCGGGGTCGACGACCAGCAGCAATCCCTGCACCGGGTCACCGCCCGCAACCCGGAAGGTGATCGTGTGCCGGCCGGGAGCCAGCCCCGGCAGGTCGACGATCGCATCGAGATAGCCCTCGGGGCCGGAGACGACCTGGTGCGACACGCCGGCGACCTCAACGGTGACCGGCGTGCCGGCCACGTCTACCGTCAGATAGCGGCCGGCACTGGTGAGCAGAGTGGCGGCTGGTCCGTCCCGGTCGGAGGGCTCGCGACGCGCAACCAGCACCCGGCCACCGACCGAGCACTGGGTGGCGGTGCCGTGGGCCACGTACGGCTCGACCGTGACCTGCCAGCCCGGGCGTCCGCGCAGAAACGCGGCAAGGCGGTCCTCGGCGGTCCGCTCGGCCCTTAAAGCCCACTGCGCCCAGCGGCTCCTCGTCATGGGCAGCATCGTGCCACCTCAACTTGGGGGATCAGCTAGGGATGGGTTGGCGCACGCCGAGGATCGGCAGCAACGTGCGCAGCTGCTCGTTCTCCACCGGGTCGAGCACGGCGTGCTGCACACAGGCCGGCACCGTACGGCCCTGCTCGGGATGCGCCATCGCGTAGACACACGACTGCAGCCTCTCCTGGACGGCGCGGACGGCCGGGTCGTCGGCCTCGATGCCCCGCTCCATCAGGGCCCAAGCCGGCGCGACCTCGGCGGCGTCCATGAAGCTGTGCATGACCAGCACCAGTGGCCGGACGGTACGCCGCTGACGCAGCAGGGTGCGCAACCCACCCGAGCGCCGCACCGCGCGGCGGACCCACCCCAGCGCGACCGGCAGCGCGTCCATGTTGGGCAGCACGGCCCGGACGAGCCGCACAGCGACGACCGGCAGCGGCGTACCGGACACCTGCAGGCCGCCGAGCCGGTTCATGAGCACGTCGCGCACCTGCAGGTCACGAGGGTCCTCGTCGTCCAGCGCCGCCACAAACCGGTCACCGACCAGCCAGCCCCAGGTGGTGCGGTTGCAGCGGGGGTCACCCATCTGGACCGCACGCCAGGGCAACCGCGCCCCGATACCGCGCTCCACCTCGGCCCAAACCGCTTCCGCGGTGACCTCGCGGAAGCCCTCCCGCCAGCGACGGTCGTCGCCGACGAACGCTGCGGGCTGGAATGACAGCATGTCGAAGCCCATCGGCACCGTCGCCCGGACGGTGTCCGCCAGCTCGCCCAGGTTGGACGGGGTGACCGTCATGTTGTGCGCGAGATAACTGGACACGCCGTGCTCGCCGCACACCCCGCGCACCATCTGCACGAAGCGCTGCCGGTGCGACGCCAGATCTGCCTCACTGCGCGGCCGCGGCAGACCGCGTCGCCCGCGCATCAGCGAGTCGAAGTGCGCAGCGAACGACACCCTGGGCAGCCGCGGGCGCCCGTCGGGTCCGAGCAGCAGCCGGCGCAGGTAGGCGGCGTCGAAGTCGCCGTGGGTCATCGACATGGGCTCACGCCCGTGCCGCCGCATCGCCAGCAGGGTCGCTGCATGCGCATCCGGGTCGAGCAGGCTGACCTCGCCGCCGATCAGCTGGGCGTGCGCGTACGGGCCGCGCGCCTGCTCGAGGAAGTCCATCTGCTGCTCCACCTCGCGGACAGTGTGGGCACCGTCGACCCGTACCTTGTTGGCGTCCTTGGAGTGGTAGCACGGCGAGCAGGTCAGGTTGCACCGCGGAAAGACGCCGTGGGTGCCCTCGCAGCCAACCGCGTGCCGGCCCACCAGTTGCTCGGACGTGCGAGCCGACTCCGGCAGCTCGGCCCACCGCCGCGCCAACGCTGCGGCCTTGAGTGGCGGGACCGGGCGTGTCTGCTCCCACCAGCCGCGCATACGCCTGCTGGCTGACCGTGCTGCCCAGGTCGCGTCGATACGTCCACCATCGCACGACGTCGCCGGCACCCCCAATGGTCGTCAGCGGGCCCTTGCCGCCCTCGGCAGGTAGCGGGCACCGGGCCCATCGGCCGCCAGTCGGTCTTGCGGGTTTGACAGTGCGCATCGCCGCAACGACAGGCAGCCGCAGCCGATGCACGACTCCAGGCCGTCCCGCACTGCGGCCAGCGCGGCGATCTGGTCGTCCAACCGCTGCCTCCACACTCGAGAGAGCCGCGCCCAGTCGGCCTTGGTGGGGGTGCGGTTAGCCGGCAGTGTCGCCATCGCCGCCCGGATCTCGTCCAGGCTGAGCCCGACGTTCTGTGCCGCCCGGATGAATGCCAGCCGGCGCAGCACGCTGCGCTCATAGCGGCGCTGGTTCCCAGTAGTGCGAGTGGCGGCGATCAGCTGCTCGCGCTCGTAGAAGTGCAGCGCCGACGGTGCGAACCCGCTGCGCTCCGCCACCTGACCGACGGTCAGCACGTCAGTCGACTTCATCTTGGCAGCATACCTTGACCTATAGTCAACTTGATGTCTGAGTCTAGGTGCATGACCTCGACAGCAGACAGTGACCACCAGCACGACTCCCGACCGGTTGCCCTGGTCACCGGTGCCTCCGCCGGCCTGGGACTCGCCCTTGCACGCGGCTTGGCGGCCCGCGGATGGGTGCTGATCCTGGACGCCCGCGGCGAGGCTGCGCTGCATCAGGTGGCGGCCGAGCTCGGGCAGCACACCGAGGTGCGCGCCATCCCCGGGGACGTCGCCGCCAGCGAACACCGCGAGCAGTTGGCGGCCGCCGCCCGGGCTCACGGACGTCTCGATGTGCTTGTCAACAACGCGAGCACGCTGGGTCCCGCACCGCTGCCGCCGCTGGCTGCCTACCCACTCGACGAGTTCGAGCGGGTACTGCAGGTGAACACCGTCGCGCCGCTGGGCTTGGCGCGGCTTCTGCTGCCGATGTTGTCGGCCACCCGAGGTGCGATGGTCAACATCAGCTCCGATGCCGCCGTCGAGGCCTATCCCGGCTGGGGTGGGTACGGCGCGGCCAAATCGGCGCTCGACCAGATCACTGCAGTGCTCGCCGCGGAGCAGTCGACGGTGCGGGTCTATGGCTTCGACCCCGGCGACATGCGCACCGCCATGCACCAGCGGGCCTACCCAGGCGAGGACATCTCCGACCGGCCCACCCCAGAGCGGGTCGTCCCCGCACTCATCGGACTGCTCGTCGGCTCCCGTCCGAGTGGCCGCTATCGCGCCGACGACCTGTTGGCGCACTCGGCGGGCCACTCATGAGCGGGGCGGTTGTCGAGCATGGCGGCGGGGCGGTCGTTTCGTTCGACCTGCCTGCTCAGTTGTTGGCTATCGAGCCGCCGGAGCAGCGCGGTCTGACTCGCGATCGGGTCCGTCTGGTGGTCGCCAACCCGACCGGTTCAGTCACGACGACGTTTCGGCATCTCGGCCGCTTCCTGTGTGCCGGCGATGTCCTGGTGGTCAACACCTCGGCCACCAGACAGGCTGCGTTGGACGTACGCCGAGCCGACGGCACCCAGGCACCCCTGCACCTGTCGACGGTGCTTGATGACGGCACCTGGGTGGTCGAGGTGCGCCGGGCGCGAGGGGTCGACGGTGGGTTTGCGGACGGTCCGGCCACCGACGTGCGTCCCGGCGAACCACTGCACCTTCCCGAGGGTCGGACGTTGTACGTCGACCGTCCGTACCCCGACCCGGACACCGACAGCCCTCGCCTGTGGCGGGCGGTGACCGAGTCTGGGGTGCATGTCGACGCCTACCTGCGCCGGTACGGCCGGCCGATCCGGTACGGCTACGTGCCGAAGCGTTGGCCGATCTCGGCGTACCGGACGGTCTTCGGGTCCGATTCCGGCAGCGCCGAGATGCCCAGCGCCGGACGGCCGTTCACTGCCCGCCTGGTCACCGACCTGGTGGCCCGCGGCGTTGTGGTCGCCCCGCTGGTGCTGCATACCGGGGTGTCCTCGCCGGAGTCGCACGAGCCGCCGTACCCCGAGCGCTACGGCGTGCCCGCGGCCACTGCTCGCTCCGTCAACGCGGCCCGTGCTGACGGCGGACGGATCATTGCGGTCGGCACCACCGTCACCCGGGCGCTGGAGACCGTCGCCGACCTCAACGGCTGGGTGCATGCCGGGCGGGGCTGGACCGACCTGGTGCTGGGTGCGGCCCGTCCCGCGCGGGTCGTCGAAGGCCTCATCACCGGGTGGCACCCGCCCGAGGCGTCACACCTGATGCTGCTCGAGGCAGTGGCAGGAACCGACATGGTGCAGCGCGCGTACGACACCGCCCTGCGAGACAGCCTGCTGTGGCACGAGTTCGGCGACAGCTGCCTGCTGTTGCCGTAGCACTCAGTGCAGGGCCAACACCCGCAACAGGTGTCGCGCAGCCGATCCACCCTCCTGCTCGGCGAGCGACAGGGCGCTCGGCACGTCCAAGTCGTCGAACAGGGCCGCCCCGACGGCCGCACTCGCCGTTGTGGAGCCGTCTGCTCGACCGGCTGCAGCGTGCAGCGCGTCCACGCGAGCGCTGGCGGCATCGAGATCGCTGGCGGAGAAGTCCCACGGCTGGTGCCATGCCCGGTCGAGCAGCAGCAACCGCAGTGCCGCCGGACGGTGCTGCTGCAACAGGTCAGCCACCAGCACCAGGTTGTGCGTCGACTTGGCCATCTTGGCGCCATCGATGCTCACCGTCCCCACGTGCAGGTGGGTGCGGGTCAGCGGGACGCCGCTGACCGCCTCAGCCATCGCGGTCTGGTACGCGTGGTGCGGAAAGGCCAGGTCGGCTCCGCCGGCCAGCACGTCGATGCGCGCGCCGAGCGTGGCCATCGTCATCGCGGTGCACTCGGCGTGCCAGCCGGGCCGGCCCCACCCCCACGGGCTCGGCCACGCCGGGTCGTCCGGGCCGGACCGCTGCCACACCGGCACGTCGAACGGCGCCTCATAGCGGTCGAGCTCGGGCTGGCCCCCTGTCTCTGCCAGCAGACGGCGGGCCTCATCGTCGTCGACGCCGGCGGCGGCTGGCACATGTGAGCCCCGAAAGACGACCGAACCGTCCAACTCGTAGGCGTCGTCGGTCGCGAGCAGCGCCGACGCCAGCGCGATCACATGGTCGACGTGCCGGCCGGCGCGCGGTGCATGCTGCGGGTCGCGCACCCTCAGCGCGCTCAGGTCGTGAGTGAACTGGTACTCCTGCACCGCAGCGAATCGGTCGTAGCGCTCCCCGTGTTCAGCGGCGGCGCGGGTGAGCACATCGTCCACATCGGTCACGTTGCGGGCGTCGACGACAGCCGCGCCGGCCAGCCGCATCACCGATGCCGCCGCATCCGCCCAGACCAAGGTGGCGGCGTGCCCCAGATGCGTCACGTCGTACGGGGTGATGCCGCAGACGTACATCCGAGCTGGTGGCACCAGCGGCAGCCGCCGACCGCCCAGATGCAGGGTTGAGGTGCGCCAAGACCCGTCGTCGATGATGGGCGGACGCGGGCGGCTGCGCTCGAGGGCGGCCACCGTCGCGGCGGGATCGGGTCGGCTCATGGGACCATCATGCCTGTGCGCACCCAGCAACAAGGCAACCTCGTCGACTGGCTGTTTCGCGACGAGGGCGGCCGACTCGTGCTGGCGCAGGCCCCAAACCCGGCGCTGGGAGTCTTTGGGCTGGCCACCGGTCTGCGACTGGTGACGGAGTGGGGCGTCGACACCGACCGACTGCTGCGAGGCGTCGCAGCGGGTGCCCTCATGGTGTGGGGGTTGGACGAACTGTTGCGGGGCGCGACGCCGTTCCGGCGCATCCTCGGCGCCGCGGTGCTGGCCTACCAGGTCATCGCACTTGCACGCTGACCGAGCACAGGGTCAATGAGTGGACAGTTTCGCCGCTAGAAACATGCGGCTGGGACAATGGACCCCATGGCTTTCCTGCTGCGGGTCGAGCTGCCGGACGTACCGGGGTCGCTGGGTGCGCTTGCCTCGGCGCTCGGCACCGCTGGGGCGGACATCCAAGCCATCGAGATCGTGGAGCACAGCGGCAAGGGCAAGGCCGTCGACGACGTACTACTCGAGCTGCCCGGCTCAGTGCTGCCCGACGCTCTGGTCAGCGCCTGCCACAGTCTCGACGGCGTACGCGTGCAGTGGATCTCGCGCTACAACGCCGGTGCGAGCCTGCGGATGGACCTCGAGGTGGTGGAGGCGATGACTCAGGAGCCGACCCGCTCGGTGGATCGGCTGGTCGAGCTGGTGCCCCAGACGTTCCGCTGTGACTGGGCGATGGCGGTGCAGTCAGTGCCTGCCCGGGGCGCCAAGATCGTGGTCGCGACGGGGACCGCCCCCGACCTGCCAGACGACGTCGACGGTTGGTTCGGCGGGCGCCGCGGCCGCCGCTTGGACGAGCATCCGGCCTGGGCGGGGACCGTCCTGGCCGCCGCGCCGCTGACCGACGACGTGCTGCTCGTCTTTGGTCGCCGGGGTGGGCCCGAGGTGCTCGAGTCCGAGCTGGCGCGGCTGGGGCACCTCAGCGCACTCGCCACCACCATCGGTGACACCGCCACTGCCTAACGGCCGCCCGCGCCCCGTACCGCCGCGCGCCCCATACCGCCGCGCGCCCCATACCGCCGCGCGCCACGTAAACGTGGCGGACCGACCCTTTACGTGGCGTGCATGCCCCGTGAAGCGTTGGCATGCCACGTTTACGTGGCGCGCAACACGGGCGCGCGGCGGGGTATGCCGGGGGTCCAAGGTGTGCCGTCGGCCGAAGTGTGCTGCACGCGGACAGACTGACCCCATGACCGACGAACAGCAGCACCCGGTGTCCGAGCTCTTCGACCCCTCGGCCTGGCGCTCGATGCCTGGCTTCGACGACCTCACCGACATCACCTACCACCGGGCCACTGCCGATGGCTCGGCCGGCGGGACTGTCCGGGTGGCATTCGACCGCCCGGAGGTACGCAACGCCTTCCGGCCGCAGACGGTTGACCAACTGCTGGCAGTGCTGGAGCACGCCCGCACCAGCGCCGATGTGGGCTGTGTGCTGCTGACGGGCAACGGGCCCTCACCCAAGGACGGTGGCTGGGCTTTCTGTTCCGGCGGCGACCAGCGGATCCGCGGTCGGACTGGCTACGAGTACGCGGGCGGCGAGTCCGCCGACGAGGCCGCCCCCGCTGCCACCGCGTCCCGCCCCGACCGGGCGCGGATGGGCCGGCTGCACATCCTCGAGTGCCAGCGGCTGATCCGTTTCATGCCCAAGGTGGTGATTGCGGTCGTGCCCGGCTGGGCGGCCGGCGGCGGGCACAGTCTGCATGTGGTGGCCGACCTGACTCTGGCCTCTGCCGAGCATGCCCGCTTCAAGCAGACCGACGCCGACGTCGCAAGTTTCGACGGCGGCTACGGCTCGGCATACCTTGCCCGCCAGGTCGGGCAGAAGCTGGCCCGCGAGATCTTCTTCCTCGGCCGCCCGTACGACGCGGAGCAGGCGCACCGGATGGGCATGGTCAACGAGGTGGTGCCGCACGCCGAGCTGGAGGCGACCGCGCTGCAGTGGGCCGCCGAGGTCAACGCCAAGAGCCCGACGGCGCAGCGGATGCTCAAGTACGCCTTCAACCTGGTCGACGACGGACTCGTCGGCCAGCAGCTGTTCGCCGGCGAGGCGACCCGGCTGGCGTACATGACTGACGAGGCGGCCGAGGGTCGGGACGCGTTCCTGAACAAGCGCGACCCCGACTGGTCAGGGCACCCGTGGCACTACTGAGCGGAGGGCATCTAGGCACGGCGCTGTCGGTGGCACCCCTGCGTGCCATAGGTTCTGCGCCGTGAGGATCTCGGTGGTCAAGGAGTCGCTGACCGGCGAACGGCGGGTCGCCCTCGCACCCGAGGGGGTGCAGAAGCTGGTCGCTCTCGGGTACCAGGTGGCAGTCGAGCCCGGTGCGGGCCGCACCGCCGACATCGGCGACGAGGAGTACGCCGCCGTCGGCGCTGACACCGAGCGCGACCTGCTCGAGGAGGCCGACCTGGTTGCCTCGGTGCAGCCGCTGCGAGTCGACCAGATCCGTCGGCTACAGCCGGGGGCCGCGACGGTCTCGTTTGTTCCGGTCGCACAGAGCCTCGATCAGATCCGGGATATTCGCGACTGCGGGGTGACAGCTTTCGCACTCGAGCTGGTGCCGCGCATCAGCCGTGCGCAGTCGATGGACGCGCTGTCGTCTCAGGCTCTGGTCGCCGGCTATCGCTGCGGGGTCGTGGCCGCCGGCATGCTGCGCCGCTTCTTTCCGCTGAACATGACCGCCGCGGGAACAGTGCCGCCCGCCGAGGTGGTCGTGCTCGGGGCGGGCGTTGCGGGGTTGCAGGCCATCGCCACGGCCAAGCGGCTCGGGGCCGTGGTCAAGGCCTACGACGTGCGCGCGGCCGCTGCGGAGGAGATCCGCTCGATGGGCGCCCAGGCCATCGACCTCGAGCTGGACACCCTGGATGGCGCCGGTGGGTACGCCCGCGAGATGACCGCCGAGCGCGCCCAGCTGCAGCGCGACAGGTTGGCGCCGCACATCGCCGCCGCGGACGCACTGATCACCACTGCAGCTGTGCCCGGGCGCACCGCGCCGATGCTGGTGACCGCGCAGATGGTCGAGCAGATGCGTCCCGGCTCGGTGGTTGTCGACCTCGCGGCAGAGTCCGGTGGCAACGTCGAGGGATCGGTCGCCGGTGACGTCGTGCGCATCGGCGCCGCACAGGTGTGGGGTGGCGCCAACGTGCCCAGTCAGATGCCGGCGCCGGCTAGCAGACTGTTGTCGACCAACATCGTCAGTCTGGTGACACTGATGACTACCCGCGACGGTGACGACGGGCCGGCGCAGTTCGCCCCCGATTTTGACGATGAGGTCGTTGCCGGCAGCTGCCTGATCCACGCCGGCGTCGTACGCCACGAGCCTAGCCGCCTGCTGTTGGAAGGGGACCCTGCGCATGGATGAGTCGATCGTCTGGCTGACGATCTTTGTGCTGAGCGTGTTCGTCGGTGTCGAGGTCATCTCGAAGGTGTCGTCGACGCTGCACACGCCGCTGATGTCGGGCGCCAACGCGATCCACGGCGTCATCTTGGTCGGTGCGGTGCTGGTCACCGGCACGGCGGAGTCCACTGCGGGTCTGGTGGTGGGCCTGATCGCGGTGGTGCTGGCGACCGTCAACATGGTCGGCGGATTCGTCGTCACCGACCGGATGCTGCAGATGTTCGGCGGACGGGGTCGATCCCGGTCTGCCAGCTCCGGCGATTCGGGCACCGGCAGCACGAAGGAGGCGGGTCGGTGATCCCCACCTGGGTGCAGTTGGCCTATTTGGTCGCGGCGATCTTCTTCATCGTCGCCCTCAAGGGACTGTCCAGCCCGCGTACGGCACGGCGCGGCAACCTCATCGGCGCGGCCGGCGCAGTGATCGCCACCGCAGTCGTGTTCGCCGAGCGCGACCTCGACCACGTGCTGCCGATCCTGGTTGCGGTGGCTGTCGGCTCGCTGGTGGGCGTCGTCGGCGCCCAACGTGTCCAGATGACCCAGATGCCGCAGCTGGTCGCCCTGTTCAACGGGGTCGGCGGTGGCGCGGCGGCGCTGGTCGCGCTGTTGGAGCTGGTCGAGCTCAGCGAGCGCGGTTCGGTCGCCGACGTCGCCGGGTTTGACCTGGTGGCAACCGCGTTCACCATCTTCATCGGCTCGCTGAGCTTCTCGGGGTCGCTGGTCACGTTCGCCAAGCTGCAGGAGTTGATGACCACCCGTCCCGTGTTGTTCCCGGGGCTGCCGGTCGCCTTCGGTGGTTCGCTGCTGGCCGCGATCGCCGTGTCGGTGCTGCTGGTCATCACCCCCGCCCTGTGGCCGGGTGTGGTCGTGGCCGTGCTGGGGCTGATCCTCGGAGTGCTGCTGGTGCTGCCGGTCGGTGGCGCCGACGTGCCGATCGTGATCTCGCTGCTCAATGCGTTCACCGGGCTTAGCGTCGCCGCCGGCGGCTACGTGCTCGGCAATACCCTCTTGTTGGTCGCAGGCACGCTGGTCGGGGCAGCCGGCACCTTCCTCACCCGGATGATGGCCAGCGCGATGGGCCGCTCGCTCGCCAACACCCTCTTCGGTGCCCTCAAGGGCGGCTCAACGCTCGGCGCCGGCGAGGCCAGCGACCGGCCGGTGCGCTCCACCGGGCCCGAGGACGTCGCGATCCTGCTCGGGTATGCCCAACGCGTCATCATCGTGCCCGGCTATGGCTTGGCGGTCGCCCAAGCCCAGCACACCCTGCGCGAGCTGGTCGACGTGTTGATCGAGCGCGGAGTGCAGGTGGACTACGCAATCCATCCGGTGGCCGGACGGATGCCGGGGCACATGAACGTCTTGCTGGCCGAGGCGCAGGTGCCGTACGAGCAGCTCAAGGAGATGGACGAGATCAACGGCGACTTCAAGCAGGCCGACGTGGCGCTGGTGGTCGGCGCCAACGACGTCGTGAATCCGGCAGCCCGTACGACGCCCGGGGCGCCGATCTATGGCATGCCGATCCTGAACGCTGACGAGGCCCACCAGGTGGTGTTCATGAAGCGGTCGATGCGGCCCGGTTTTGCCGGCATTGAAAATGAGTTGCTCTTCAACCCGCAGACCAACCTGCTCTTCGGGGACGCGAAGCAGACCATGAGCAAGTTGCTGAACGCCGTCAAGTCGCTGTAGGCCACCCGGCCACCCGACGCCGCCGCCGCGAGTCACCCCGCCCGCCGCGGGCCACGTAAACGTGGCGCAGCGCGGCAGACGTTAGCCGTCGGTCATTCGGACTTGGAGCCGATCTCCTCCGATCAGCCTGCGACTCCGTACAGTCGGTCGCCCGCATCCCCAAGCCCGGGCACGATGTAGCCGACCTCATTGAGCCGCTCGTCAACTGCTGCCGTCACCAGCGTGACCGGTAGGTCGAGGGCGGCCGACTCGCGCTCCACCCGTTCGATGCCCTCGGGCGCCGCCAACAGACAGATCGCGGTGATCTGGTCGGCACCTCGAGACACGAGAAAGTCCATGGCGGCGGCCAGCGTGCCACCGGTCGCCAGCATCGGGTCCAGCAGATAGCACTGGCGGCCCGCCAGATCGGCCGGCAGCCGCTCGGCATAGGTCGAGGCGGTAAGGGTCTGTTCGTCGCGGACCATGCCCAAGAAGCCGACCTCGGCGGTCGGCAGCAACCTCTGCATCCCCTCGAGCATGCCGAGCCCGGCGCGCAAGATCGGCACCACCAGCGGACGGGGCGACGACAGGTGCACCCCCACGGTCTCGGCCACCGGCGTCTGGACGGCCCGGGGCTCGGTACGCACGTCGCAGGTCGCCTCGTACGCCAGCAGCATCACCAACTCGTCAGCGAGCCGCCGAAACGTGGGCGAGTCGGTCTTTTGGTCGCGCAACAAGGTGAGCTTGTGGGCCACCAGAGGATGGTCGGCGACATGGATACGCATGTGACGCACGCTAGTGGGTGCCCCTACTGCGCCTACTGCGCCTACGCCGGTGCGATGTCGGGCTTCCCGCCGGGCATCACCTCTGCGACTATCACTGAAGCGGGTCCGACCGGGGCCCCGGCAAGTGGAGGCGGCATGGCGCACGACGGCGTCGACTTCGTGCTGGCTGCCCTGCGCGAAGAGGGCACCTGGCAGGTGCAGCCGCTGCCGCTGGGCACCGGCGAAGATTTGGAGGCACTGGTGACTGCTCTGCGCCCACTGCCCAGTGAGAGCGGAACGATCGGGATGGTGTCGGTCGACGAAGACTTCTTCGTGTTGGTTCGGGTGCTGGGCCCGCGTGAGCAGTTCTTGCTTTCCGATGTGACAGCGGCCACCGACTGGCCGCTGGCCTCCGAAGTGGTCGACGCCCTGGACCTGCCCGAGCCCGAGGATGACGACGACCCGCAGCCAGCCGGTCAGCTCGACATCCTGGCGGACCTCGGCGTCTCGGCCATGGACATTGCGGTGCTCTGCGACGACCCCGAGCTGTATCCCGACGAGATGCTGTCCGACGTGGCGCACCGGCTCGGCTTCGGCGCGCAGTTCGAGGCGGCGATCGATAAGGCTGCGGTCTGACCGCCGGCTCGGCTGCGGCCGTTCGTTGGCACGCGCCGATGGGTGAGGCCCTGGATCTCGCCCGATCCGCACTGCACAGCGGCGACGTGCCAGTGGGGGCGCTCGTTGTCGACGCAACCGGAGCAGTGGTGGGCACCGGGCAGAACGCCCGCGAGCGCGACAACGACCCGACCGCTCATGCCGAGGTCGTCGCTCTGCGGGATGCGGCTGCCCGACGCGGTCGGTGGCGGCTGGACGGGTGCACGCTGGTGGTAACCCTCGAACCGTGCGTGATGTGCGCTGGCGCCGTGGTCGCCGCGCGGCTCGATCGGCTGGTGTTCGGCGCGTACGACGCCAAGGCGGGAGCGGTCGGGTCGTTGTGGGACGTGGTGCGTGACCGTCGACTCAACCATCGGCCCGAGGTGGTCGCCGACGTACGTGCGGACGAGTCGGCAGCGCTGCTGCGCGACTTCTTCGCCAACCGCCGCGGAGGCTGACGCCCGGTGATCTTCCAACGGACTGTGGGGGAGTGGCTGCAACGTCGGAGGATCCGGTGGGCGGGGGCTGGCGCCCCGGCCGGGCTGTGTCCCGTCGGGTAGCCTTCTGCGCGGTGGCGTGTCCGAGTGGCCTAAGGAGCACGCCTCGAAAGCGTGTGTGGGTTTAAGCCCACCGTGGGTTCAAATCCCACCGCCACCGCCAATAACTTGGTTCGCTGAGTTCCTGCCTGCTGCCGCCCTTGAGGTCGGCCGCCGTCCCTGATCTCGCCTCCGGAACGGCTGCCCGGGCGCCGACGACCCTTAGTCTGGCGTCTCGCACGCAACCGGGAGGCGACACGTGCTTGGCGATCAGATCGGCAGCCTCCTGCTGGTGGGCGCCGGCGTCTTGCTTGCCGCCATCCTCGCCGTACGCGTCAGCACGAGGGCCGGTCTGCCGAGCCTCCTGGTCTATCTGGGGATCGGCGTGCTGCTCGGTGAGTCGGTGATCGGCATCGAGTTCGCCGATGCCGACCTCGCGTTCGTGCTGGCCATTGTCGGCCTCGTGCTCATCTTGGCCGAGGGTGGTCTGACCACCCGCTGGTCACAAGTGAAGCCGGTGATGCCGCTCAGCCTGCTGCTCAGCACAGTCGGCGTGGCCATCGGGATCACCGTGATGACCTTGCTCGGGCGCTTCGCCCTTGGACTCGACTGGCAGCTATCGGTGCTTCTTGGTGCCGTGACCGCGCCGACTGACTCCGCAGCGGTCTTCTCCGTGTTGCGGCGGGTGCCGCTGCTGTCCAGGGTGCGTGGTTCGCTGGAAGCCGAGAGTGGGCTCAACGATGCGCCGACGTTGCTGCTGGTCGTCATGGTCAGCACCGGCGAGGCAGCCGAGCACGCCTGGTACTACGTCCTGGCGGTGGTGCTGCTGGAGCTGGTGCTCGGTGGCGCCGTGGGCATCGTGTTGGGCTGGGTCGGCGCTCGGCTGCTGGCGCGCGCAGCGTTGCCGTCGTCGGGCCTCTATCCGTTGGCAGTGCTGTCGCTGTGCGTCGTCTCGTACGGGGCGGCGATCCTCGTGCACAGCAGCGGATTCGCGGCGGTGTACGTCGCGGCGCTGGTGCTCGGCAACGCCGAACTGCCGCACCGCGCAGCCACCCGGTCCTTTGCCGAAGGGGTGGGTTGGCTGGCTCAGATCGGCTTGTTCATCATGTTGGGCCTGCTGGCCTCCCCCGAGCGGCTGACGTGGTGGCACGTCGGTGCCGGCCTGCTCGCCGGCGCCGTGCTCACGGTGGTGGCCCGGCCGTTGTCGGTCGCTGTCTGTGCGGTGCCACTGCGGGTGCCATGGCGCGAGCAGGCGTTCATGTCCTGGGCGGGGCTGCGGGGGGCGGTCCCGATCGTGCTCACCACGATCCCGCTGGCCGAGGCGGTGCCCGGTGCGACCGATCTTTTCGACTTGGTGATCGTGTTGGTCGTCGTCTACACGCTCTTGCAGGGGCCTACTCTGCCGTGGGCTGCTGATCGGTTGGGCGTCTCGACCCACGAAGCCCCCCGAGACCTTGAGGTCGAGGCGGCACCGCTCGAGGGGATCGCCGCAGACCTGCTGCACGTTCGGGTGGCGGCAGCATCACGCCTTCATGGTGTGGAGGTGGGTGAGCTGCGGCTGCCGGGCGGCACCTCGGTGTCGTTGGTGGTGCGCGGGGACGAATCGTTCGTGCCCCGCCCCAGCACCAGGCTCGCCGTCGGCGACGAGATGCTGGTGGTGTGTCCGCGTGCCACCCGGGCCGCCACCGAGGACAGGCTGCGTGCGGTGGCCGAGCACGGCCGACTTGCTGGCTGGAGCCACCGTGCTCGCAGACCGGGGGAGCCCCAGCCCCGCGACTGAACGGCTGTGCTCAACGGTCGGTGGGCCAGTCACCAATCGCCTCGTTGTCCGACTTTTTGCGGCACGCCTTCTGCTTCTTTTTGGCTTTGATCTTCAGCACCTTGGGCGCCTTGCCGTCGAAGCCACCGAAGTTCGACCCGACGACGATGTCGACGCCCTCAGCGAGGTTTGGACGCCTGACAACTCGCACCTGGTCTCGCAGTTGCAGTCGAACCAGCCGAACCTCGGGTGACGTTGGCTTCGACCCGTAGATGACCGCCTTTTCCACGTCGAGCCTCGAGGGCGCGTTCTCGGAGGCACCGGGGGTGAAGCCCTTCCGCTGCAAGGTGGCGAGCGTCTTACCTGCCAACCCGGAGATGTCGCCGGCGTTATAGACATTGACCGTCACGTCACTGGCCTTCAGCCGGTTGCCTCCCTTGTCGCAGATCGCGTCGTCTGCCGAGGGTTCCGGCGGGGACATCAATTGGTCGTAGCCGTACCATCCGGCCCCGGCTACCAATGCGATCAGCACCAGCATGGTGATCGTCGTACGCCACCTCAAGTGCTTGTCCCGTCGTCGCCACAAACATGGATGCGTGCGTGCAGCACGGCTCGCTGCTGCAGCGCGGCCCGCAGTGCGCGGTGCAGCCCGGCCTCGAGATAGTAGTCGCCCCGCCAGCTGACCACGTGCGGGAATAGGTCACCGAAGAACGTCGACTCAGCGTCGAGCAGGGTGGTCAGATCCAGGGTGTCCTTAGTGGTGACGAGTTGGTCCAACCGCACCTGCTGCGGCGGAAGCAGTGCCCAGTCCCGCTGCTTCAGACCGTGGTCGGGGTACGGCCGGTCGTAGCCCACCCGCTTGAAGATCACCGGGCAATACTAGGAGGAAGGCCCACAGGCGCGGCGTAGCACAGCCGCCATCAGTAGGCCCATGTCAGGGCGCTCAGGCTTCGGCAACGATCTCACGGCGATAACCTCTCGATGATGTCGCTCGCGTCCAGAGCACGGTGCGAGTCACGACCGGTCTCAGCGACAGCCAGATGGACGCATTGCGGGACCAACTGCACGGCGTTGCCGGGGCGGCTTCGCAGTGACGACGGCGAACTCACAGGCTGAAGCAGTGGCGGAGGATGCGGGATTCGAACCCGCGAGGGCGTTAACCCAACCCGCTTTCCAAGCGAGCGCCATAGGCCACTAGGCGAATCCTCCGCCGCAGAGGGTAGCGGCCCGCCCGATCCGCACCGTCTTGTGGCCCCGTACGATGTGGCCAGCCCCTCGCGTGGCGGCACCCCGCCCAACTCCCCCAGGGCCGGAAGGCAGCAAGGGTCAGCAGGCTCTGCCGGGTACGCGAGGGGTCTTTGCACCCCCGTCGCGGCAAGTGGTCACAGCGGGCAGTGATCTGGGCCCAGGACATGTCACTCGTGACCACGTGCTGCTGGTGCCCGTCGGCGGCGGCGTCCAACCGGCAACGCTGTCTGCGCGCCGGACTAGGGTGCGGGTCGTGGACGCCCCGCTCGCGCTGTACCGCCGCTACCGGCCAGAGACCTTCTCCGAGGTGCTGGGGCAGGACCACGTGACCGATCCGCTGCGCCGCACGCTGGCAGACAATCGCATCCACCACGCGTACCTGTTCTCCGGTCCTCGCGGCTGCGGCAAGACCACCAGCGCCCGCATCCTCGCCCGGACGCTCAACTGCGAGAAGTTTCCGGTGGCAGAGCCATGCGGGCAGTGCCAGAGTTGCCGCGACCTGGCCCGCGGCGGGCCAGGCAGCCTGGACGTCATCGAGATTGATGCGGCCAGCCACGGCGGCGTTGACGACACCCGGGATCTGCGCGAGCGGGCCACTTTCGCGCCGATGACGAGCCGCTTCAAGGTGTACGTCATCGACGAGGCGCACATGGTGTCGCCGCAGGGCTTCAACGCCTTGCTCAAGGTGGTCGAGGAGCCGCCGCCACACGTCAAGTTCATCTTCGCAACCACCGAGCCGGACAAGGTCATCGGCACGATCCGCTCACGAACGCACCACTACCCGTTCCGTCTCCTCCCGCCGCGGCTGCTTGGCGACTACCTGAGGCAGATCTGCGCCAGCGAGGGCGTCACGATTGAGCCCCAGGCAATCCCGCTGGTCGTCCGTGCCGGGGCCGGATCGGTCCGCGACTCGCTGAGCGTCCTCGACCAGCTCATCGGTGGGGCGGGTGCAGGTGGGGTGACCTACGACCTTGCCACCGGATTGCTCGGCTATACGCCGGAGACGCTGATCGACGCGGTCGTCGATGCATTCGCCGCCGGCGACGGTGGCGGGGTGTTCGCACTTGTCGATCAGGTCGTCGAAGGCGGTCGTGAGCCGCGTCGCTTCGTCGAGGACCTGCTGCAGCGGCTGCGCGACCTGCTGGTGCTCTCCCACCTGCCGAGCGCTGGCGAGAGCCTGCTGGACGTGCCGTTGGACCAGGCCGAGCGGCTGACCGGGCAGGCGGCCCGGTTCGGCGCCGCCGACCTGGTGCGCTCTGCGGAGGTGGTGGCCGCCACCCTCGCGGACCTGCGGGGTCCCACCGCGCCACGGCTGTTGCTCGAGATCATGTGCGCCCGGGTGCTGCTGCCCAGCGTCGACGACGACACCCGCGGGGTGCAGGCGCGGCTCGACCGGCTGGAGCGGCGTGTCAGTGTGGCGGTGACGCCTGCGGAGCCAACCGTCCAGCCCGAAGAGTCGACCCAGCCCGAGCAGGCCGATGCCCCCGGCACGCCTGCCCAGCCGGAACAGACTCACCCGCCAGAGCCCGTCACCGAGCCCGAGGACACCCTCGAGTCGGTCGATCCGGCCCCCGAGGTCGGCAACGGTGCAGCGGTCGGCAACGAACTACACCAGGTGCGCACGCTGTGGGGTGACGTGCTCGACGACCTGCGCACGTCCCGCTACGTATGGTCGCTGGTCGGACAGAACGCGCAGGTGGTCGCGGCCGAGCCCGGCATGGTGACCTTGGGCTTCAGCACGCCCGGCCTGCTCCAGCAGTTCGAGGGCCGCGAGCAGCCGGTGGCGGCCGCACTGTCCAGGGTGCTCGTCGGCGAGTGGCGGGTCCGCGCGATCGTCGACCCGTCCGCCGGCAACTCGTCGTCTCAGCGGCAGCAACGCAGCGAGCAACCGCGACCGACGCGCGACCAGAATACCTCCGCCGGCGCCCGACCGGCATCGTCGCACCCGGCACCGGCTCCAGCGGCTTCGGGACCGACCGGCGCAGCGCGCTCCGAGGACGGCGACGCCTCCCCTGACGACGCCGACGTGGATGCTGCCGGAAGCACCCATGAGTTGTTGAGCCGCGAGCTGGGGGCCACCGTTATCGAGGAGATCCCACACGGTCAGTGACGGTGTCGGACCGCACGTCTAGGCTCCTGAGTGGTTGACCCAGCCGGGCGATGCGCGGCAGCACCGTCCGACCGGTCGGTGTGTCCAGACTCGAGGAGTAACTGTGTTTCCCAGTGGGACCCCCGACATGTCCGCGCTGCTGGCCCAAGCCCAGCAGTTGCAAGAGCAGCTGGTCGCAGCGCAAGAGACACTCGCGGAGACCCAGGTCTCCGGCTCGGCAGCCAGCGGTCTGGTCACCGCCACTGTGACCGGCACCGGCGAGTTGATCGAGGTGTCGATCAAGCCCGAGGCATGTGACCCCGACGACGCTGAGACCCTCGGCGACATGGTCGTAGCGGCCGTGCGCGATGCTACCGAGAGCGCCGAGCAGCTCGCCGCTGAGCGTCTTGGACCGCTAGCCGGCGGGCTCGAGGGGATGGGTGGGCTCGGCGACGCCCTCGGTGCGGGCATGCCCAGCGAGTTGGCGGCCGGCGATGACCCGAGCGGCCCGGACACTGCGGGGGACGGTGCAGAAGCCCGCCCACCCGGCAGTCTGCCGCCCGGCTTCTGAGCGGGCCGTACTGCTGTGTACGAAGGCATCGTCCAGGACCTGATTGACGAGCTGGGGCGGCTGCCCGGGGTCGGTCCCAAGGGGGCGCAGCGCATCGCCTTCTACCTGCTTGACGCCGACCCGGTCGACGTCAAGCGGCTGGCAGAGGTGTTGACCGAAGTCAAAGACAAGGTCCGCTTCTGCTCGACCTGCGGCAACGTCACCGAGGAAGAGCAGTGCCGCGTATGCCGCGACCCCCGACGCGACCCGTCGGTGCTCTGCGTCGTCGAGGAGTCCAAGGACGTGGTGGCGATCGAAAGGACCCGTGAGTACCGCGGTCGCTACCACGTGCTGGGCGGTGCCATCTCGCCGATTGACGGGGTCGGGCCCGACCAGCTGCGGGTCCGTGAGTTGATGAGCCGGCTGTCGGACGGCGCTGTTACCGAGGTCATCTTGGCAACTGACCCCAACCTGGAGGGCGAAGCGACTGCGACGTATCTCACCAGAATGCTCAGGCCGATAGGGTTGCGCGTCACGCGGTTGGCGAGTGGACTGCCTGTCGGTGGTGACCTCGAGTATGCCGATGAGGTCACCTTGGGTCGTGCCTTCGAGGGGAGGCGAAATGTCGATGACTGAGCAGACTGACGACGCGTCCGGACAGCCCGAGGACGTCCCCAGCGATCTGGAGGACCTGGCCCAAGGCGTCGCCGACCAGGTGGCGAGTTTTCTGATCGCGGTTCGCGAGCTGGCCCATCGCGGTGACAGTGGTACCGCAGTCCCGCTGCTGCTGTTGGAGATCAGCCAGCTGCTGTTGGCCGGCGCTCGGCTCGGCGTAATGACCGACCTTGTCCCGCGCGAGCAGTACGAGCCAGAGACCGGGCCGGACCCTGACCTGGACCACATCCGCGAGGAACTGGGCGGCCTGCTCGGGGCGGCCGACGAGTACGTGGAGGTCTTCGACCCGTACGCCGACCCGCCGGATCTTGTGCCCAGCCGCATCTCCGACGACGTCACCGCGATCGCTGGCAGCCTGGTGCACGGTCTGGCTCACCACCGCGCCGGCCGGGTCGGCGAGGCGCTGTGGTGGTGGCAGTTCAGCTACGTCTCCTCCTGGGGGTCCGAGGCCAGCGCTGTGCTTCGAGCACTCCAGTCCGTGGTTGCGCACGATCGCCTGGACGAGGATCGCAACACAACCATCGAGATGGAGCGGGTCGCGATCGCCGACCAGCTGGAGGCTGGGACCGCCTGACGGCGTTGTCGGCTGCCGACGACCGGGCTCGGTAGACTCCTGGCCGCCGAGCGGCACCGACCGAAGGAGACTCGTGGGCATCGTCGTGCAGAAGTACGGGGGCTCCTCGGTCGCCGACGCGGCCGGGATCAAGCGGGTCGCGCAGCGCATCGCCGCCACCCGCAAGGGTGGCGCCCAGGTGGTGGTGGTGGTCTCTGCGATGGGCGACACCACCGACGAGTTGTACGACCTCGCTCACGATGTTTCGCCGCTGCCGCCCGGACGCGAGCTGGACATGCTGCTGACCGCCGGTGAACGCATCTCGATGGCCCTGCTGGCGATGGCGATCGGCAACCTTGGCCACCAGGCCCGCTCGTTCACCGGATCACAGGCCGGCGTGATCACCGACTCCTCACATGGCAAAGCCAAGATCATCGACGTCACCCCCGGTCGCATCGAGCAGGCGCTCGGCGAGGGTGCGATCGCGATCGTGGCCGGCTTCCAGGGGGTCAGCCAGGCCAGTAAGGACATCACCACACTCGGCCGTGGCGGCTCAGACACCACTGCGGTGGCGTTGGCTGCCGCGCTGGGGGCGGAGGTGTGTGAGATCTATACCGACGTCGATGGTGTCTTCACCGCCGACCCGCGGATCGTGCCCTCCGCGCAGCGGTTGGTGACCATCTCATCCGAAGAGATGCTCGAGATGGCGGCTTGTGGCGCAAAGATCCTGAATCTGCGCTGTGTCGAGTACGCGCGCAGACATGACTTGCCCATCCACGTGCGGTCGAGCTTTTCGAACCGCTCCGGCACGTGGGTCACCGACCGACCCGAAGACATCTCAGGAGGCACCGTGGAGCAGGCGATCATCACTGGAGTGGCGCATGACCGCAGCGAGGCCAAGGTGACGCTGGTGGGTGTGCCGGACAAGGTTGGGGAGGCAGCGCACATCTTCGACTCACTCGCGTCCGCCCAGGTCAACCTGGACATGATCGTGCAGAACGTGTCGGCGGCGGCGACCGGTCGCACCGACATTTCGTTCACGCTGCCGCGATCCGACGGAGCGGTGGCGATGACCGCGTTGGCCAGCCTGCGCGACGAGGTCGGCTACGAGCAGTTGTTGTACGACGACCGCATCGGCAAGGTCTCGCTGGTCGGCGCCGGCATGCGCAGCCATCCTGGTGTCACCGCGCGCTTTTTCACCGCGCTCGCGTCCGCCGGGGTGAACATCGAGATGATCTCCACCTCCGAGATCCGGATCTCGGTCATCGTCGACGAAGGCCAGGTGGACGATGCGGTCACCGCGGCGCATGCTGCCTTCGAGTTGGGATCCCACGAGGTCGAGGCGGTCGTCTACGGGGGGTCCGGAAGATGAGGCGATCGGACGGGCTGCGTGTCGGCGTGGTCGGCGCCACCGGTCAGGTAGGCGCGGTGATGCGACGACTACTCGCCGAGCGCGCCCTGCCCGTCGGGCAGGTGCGCTACTTCGCCTCTGCTCGCTCGGCGGGGCGGACGCTGCCCGGTCTCGGCAGCAACTTGCCGGACGTCGTGGTCGAGGATGCCGAGACCGCCGACCTTGCCGGGCTCGACATCGCCTTGTTCTCGGCCGGGGCCAGCACGGCGCGCGCACAGGCGCCACGTTTCGCCGCCGCCGGCACAGTCGTCATCGACAACTCGTCCGCGTTCCGGCAGGACCCCGATATCCCGTTGGTGGTCAGTGAGGTCAACCCCGATGCGTTGGATGCTGCCATGGCGCCGGGCGGGCAGCGCATCATCGCGAACCCCAACTGCACGACGATGGCGGCGATGCCCGTGCTGAAGGTGCTGCACGACGAGGCGGGGCTGACCCGGCTCACCGCCTCGACCTACCAGGCGGTGTCCGGCAGCGGGTTGGCTGGTGTTGACGAGCTCGACAAGCAGGTGCGCCAGGTCGTCGACCGGGCAACCGAGCTCACCCACGACGGCTCGGCCGTCGCGTTCCCCGAGCCGCAGATCTACAGCGCGCCTATCGCGTTCAATGTGTTGCCGATGGCCGGCGCAGTTGTCGACGACGGCAGCTTTGAGACCAACGAGGAACAGAAGCTGCGCAACGAATCGCGCAAGATCCTCGAACTCCCCGACCTGCGCGTGTCCGGGACCTGCGTACGGGTGCCGGTGTTCACCGGCCACTCGCTGTCGCTGAACGTCGAGTTTGAGCGTGCGCTGACGGTCGCCCGCGCATCGGAGCTGTTGGCGTCGGCGCCGGGCGTCGAGCTGGTCGACGTGCCGACCCCGCTGCGAGCGGCCGGTCGCGACGCAAGCCTGGTCGGGCGGGTCCGTCAGGACCAGGGCGTCGACGGTGATCGCGGGTTGGTGCTGTTCGTCAGCGGCGACAACCTGCGCAAGGGCGCTGCACTCAACACGGTGCAGATCGCCGAGCTGGTCGCCGCCCGCCTCTGACCCCGCTTCCGCCCTTGAGGGTCAGCGGACGAAGGCGGTGAAGGTGTCCAGCGACTCGGGGTTGGCCAGCGCCCCCCTGGCGGCGGCCTCGTCGACCGGCACGCCCAGCAGGATGCGCTTGACCGGCACCTCGAGCTTCTTGCCTGACAGCGTCCGCGGCAACGCGTGGACCACGTGCACCTCGTCGGGTACGTGCCGCGGCGAAAGATGGGTGCGCAGCTCGCGGCCCACCCGCCGGCGCAGGGCGTCCGCAGCCTCGATCCCGTCGGCGAGAACCACGAACAACATCAGTCGCCCGGCGCCACCCTCGGCGTCCTCGAGGTGCACCACCAGGCTGTCGGCCACCTCGGGCATCGCCTCCACGACGGAGTAGAACTCCGCCGTCCCCAGCCGCACCCCGCCGCGGTTGAGCGTGGCGTCGCTGCGGCCGGACAGCACGCACGAGCCGTCCGCGTCGATCGTGATCCAGTCGCCATGGCGCCACACACCGGGGAAGTCCTCGAAGTACGCCGCTCGGTAGCGCGAGCCGTCGGGATCCCCCCAGAAGCCCACCGGCATCGACGGCATCGGGGCAGTGATCACCAGCTCGCCCTGCTCGCCGACGACTGACCTGCCGGCCGGGTCGTACGCCTCGACCGCACAGCCGAGGCAGCGCCCGGCGATCCGGCCGGCGTGCACGGGCAGCAGCGGCGATCCGCCGAGAAAGCCGGTGCACACGTCGGTGCCGCCGGAGAAGCTCGACAGCAGCACGTCGTCGCCGACCGCCTCGTACACCCAGCCGAAACCCTCCGGCGGCAGCGGCGCGCCGGTGGAGCCGACCCCGCGCAGGGTGGACAGGTCGGCGATCTCTCGGGGCAGCAAGCGCGCCTTGCGGCAGGCCAGCAGGAACGGTGCGCTGGTGCCGAAGTAGGTGACGGCATGCTCGCCGGCCAGCCGCCACAGTGCCGACAGCCCCGGCCAGGCGGGATCGCCGTCGAACAGCATCACGGTCGCGCCGACGCCGAGGCCCGATACCAGGTAGTTCCACATCATCCAGCCGGTGGTGGAGAACCAGAAGAACCGGTCGGATGAGCCAAGGTCCATCTGCAACCCGAGCGCCTTGACGTGCTCGAGGGTGATGCCGCCGTGCCCGTGCACGATCGCCTTCGGCAGGCCGGTGGTGCCCGAGGAGTAGAGAACGTAAAGCGGGTGGTCGAAGGCCAGCCGCTCGTACGCCGGCTCGGCCGGCTCGGCGAGCAGTTGTTGCCAGGTCAGGTCGCCGGCCGACAGCCCGGCGTCGGCGTCAAGGTAGGGAAGCTGCACCACGTGGCGCAGGCTCGGCAGCTCGGCCCGGATCGCCGCCACTTGGTCGCGCCGGTCGACCGGCTTGTCGCCGTAGCGGTAACCGTCGACGGCGACCAACACGACCGGCTCGATCTGGCTCCACCGGTCGACGACGCTGCGCGTGCCGAACTCCGGCGCGCACGACGAGAACACCACACCCAGGCTCGCGCAGGCCAGCAGCAGCACCAGCGCCTCGCTGATGTTGGGCAGGTACGCGGCGACTCGGTCGCCGCGCTGCACCCCTAGGCGCAGCAGACCGGCCCGGGCGCGGGCAACCTGGTCGCGCAGCTCGGCCGCGGTTAGCTCGCGGGTCGCCTGGCTCTGGCTGACGCCGACGACCACCACGTCGTCGTCGCCTCGCCCGGGCAGCGCCAGCATCGCCTCGGCGTAGTTGAGCCGCAGGTCGGGAAACCACCGCGCACCCGGCATCGACGTCTCGGCGAGCACTACCCCGGCATCGCCCTCGTACGGCACCGCGAAGTGGTCGAGCACGGTCCGCCAGAAGCCGTCGAGGTCGTCGACCGACCACTGCCACAGGTCGCCGTAGCCGTCGAAGCGGCGGCCCGTTCGAGTCTCCGCGTCCTGCATGAACGCGCCGACGCGTGTCGACTCACGGGCGTGGGGCGCTGGCTGCCACAGCAACTCGGCGTTCATGGTCGCATCCTGCCGCAACCGGTTTGAGACGGTGAAGACCCCGTGGAATGCATGCCTGCCACGGGGTCTTCACACAGCGTCGGGCTGACAGGATTTGAACCTGCGGCCTCTTCGTCCCGAACGAAGCGCGCTACCAAGCTGCGCCACAGCCCGAACGAGCCGAGAGCCTACACGCGCGGCGGCGTCGCTCAGCCCGGTGGGGACTCCAGTGTGAGCAGGCTCGCCTCCGGACGGCACGCGAACCGCAACGGTGCAAAAGGGGAGGTACCGAGACCTGCCGAGACGTGCATCCACGCAGTGCGACCGTCAGTGCTGTGGCGGTGCAACCCGCGGCACCGCGCGGTGTCCAGATCACAGTTCGTGACCAGAGCCCCCCTGCCCGGAACCCGCAGTTGACCGCCATGGGTGTGTCCGGCGAGCACCAGTGGCCACCCACTGCCGACGAAGCGGTCCAGCACCCGCGAGTAGGGGGCGTGTGCTATGGCGATCGCGATCGCTGGGTCGTGGGGCTCACCGACCGCATCGAGGTCGTCATAGGCCAGGTGCGGGTCGTCGACGCCGGCCATCTCCACCACCCGGTCGCCGACGTCGATGAATGCTCTGGAGTTGTCCAGGTCGACCCACCCACGGCCCGTGAGTGCGGAAATCAGGTCACGCCACGGCAGCTCAGCTCCTGCCCGGTGCGTGTCCTGACCCGAAGGCAACAGATACCGGGCCGGGTTCTTCAGGATCGGGGCGAAGTAGTCGTTGGACCCCAGCACGAATGCTCCCGGGGCTTCGAGCAGTTCATCGAGGCAATCCAGCACGGGTTGCACTGCATCGTGGTGTGCAAGAAAGTCGCCGGTTACCACGACTAGATCGGGAGCCAGGTCGGCCAGCTCACGGATAAACTCTGCCTTGCCGTGTTGGCTTGGCGTCAAGTGCAGGTCGGACAGGTGCAGCAGCCGCAACGGCCGCTGCCCGGCTGGTAGCACCGGCACCCGGAACGTTCGCAACACGTACGCCTGGGACTCCCAGCGTGCGTAGGCCAACCCTGCCAGGCCACCGACGAGTGGCGTAGCGGCTGCAAGGCGGGCGGCAAAGGAGGTGGGTCGCACCAGCCCAGGCTGTCAGACTGTCGCAATGAGTGAGCTGAAGGACCGACTGCGTGCCGACCTGACGGGTTCGATGAAGGAGCGCGACCGGTTGCGGGCCAGCACGCTGCGGATGGCGCTGACCGCGGTGACCAATGCGGAGGTCGCCGGTAAGCAGGCACGCGAGCTCGGCGATGACGAGGTCACCGGTGTGCTGGTGAGCGAGACTAAGAAGCGACGTGAGGCAGCCGCCGCGTACGACGATGCCGGGCGAGCGGAGCTGGCTGCCAAGGAACGTGCGGAAGCCGACGTGCTGGCCACTTACCTGCCGCAGCCTTTGAGCGAGGACGAGCTGGTCCAACTGGTGACCGCCACCGTCGAATCCCAGGGAGCCGCAGGGAAGGGGATGTCAGCGATGGGACCGGTGATGGGGCAACTGAAGCCCAACATCGCCGGTCGCGCCGATGGAGCGGCGGTCGCCGCCGAGGTGCGGCGCCAGCTCACCGGGGGCTGACTTCGCACGGGCTCAACGGACTGGGCCGTCATCTCCCGGTCCACCACCGGGTACGGTGCCACCGGGTCCGGTGCCGCCGGGTCCACCGCCGCCCGGTCCACCGCCGTTGACCGGTGGTCTAGGCGCACCCTCGGACAGGTAGATGAGCACCCGCTGTCCCGGGGCCATCTCGACACCGGCACCAGGCTCGGTCTTGGCGACCGTACCTTCCGGATAGATCGACTGGACCCGGGTGGGTGCCGCGACGGGCTCCAAGTCGGCAGCCCGCAGCTGCGCTGCCGCCACGGCGAACGACTGCCCCCCGAGGAACGGCACGTCGACGCCCAGCCCACCCAACTTCGACTCGTCGACGGGCGCGAAGTCCTGGTCGGGGAGCCACTGCTGGATGACGCCCATCGCGCGCTTCCACATGGGGCCGGCGAGGCTGGAGCCACCAATCTCGTCAAAGCTCAACGGCCGACCGCCGACGGTCTGACCTTCTAGTGATTTCGGGCTGCCCTCCTGGTTGGCGCCGGCGATCATCGACGACGCCACCAGGTTCGGGGTGTAGCCCATGAACCACACTGCCTTGTTGGCCGTGGTGGTGCCGGTCTTGCCAGCCGATACCTGGCTGAGAGTCAGCCCGTTGGAAGCGCCGAAGCCACCGTCCTCTTGCACCCCGCGGAGCACATCGTTGACCGCATCACCGACGGCAGGGGGAAAGACCCGCTTGCACTGGTTAGCCGGGGAGTTGACGAGCCGGCCATCCGCATCCCGGATGCTGATAATCGGATTGGCGGGGCAGTACTTCCCGCGGGCGGGGAAGGCTGCGTAGGCGGCCGCCATCCCCAAGGGGCTGACGTCGGTCGGCCCGAGGGTGAATGGCGCCACCTCGTCCGCCACCGGCACATTGATGCCCAACTGACGGACCATTCTGACGGCGGGGCAGATGTTGGTGAGCTGCTCGAGCTGGGCGAAGTAGGTGTTCACGGACTGCTGGGTGCCCGTGTACATGTCGAACCGCCCGGTACCGGTCGAATTGTCGGCGTCCCAGGGGGCCACGTTCGCGCCGGCGCAGTTCTGCACGGTGCCCTGCTCGACGCGATACTTCTGTGGCGAGGTGAACGTGGTGCCCAGCGGCAGACCCTGCTTCAACGCGGTGGCCAGCACGTACGCCTTGAATGTCGACCCCGCCTGGAAGCCGGCTGCGCCGCCGACATCCTTCGGCACCAGATAGTTGAGGTAGGTCTCGCCACTATTGGCGTCTCGACCCATCGGCCGAGACTGTGACAGCGCGCGCACCTCGCCAGTGCCCGGCTCCACCAGTGCTATCGCCCCGATCGCCGAGTCGGTCGGGTTGACGCGCTCGCGGACCGCCCGGTCGGCTGCTCGCTGCATACGCGGGTCGATGGTGGTCTTGATGGTCAGCCCACCGCCAAGGAACCGGTCCTCGCGTTGCGAGCGCGTCTGGCCCAGCGCCGTGCTGTTCAACAGATAGATGCGGGCGAAGTCGCAAAAGAACGGGGCCGCGGTGCTGACGCACCCGTTCGGCGTCTGGGTGACGTTGAGTCCGAGCGGCGAGGCGATGGCGCGACGGGCTGCCTTGCGCTCGATCACCTTCAGCTCGGCCATCCGGGCCAGCACGGTGTCGCGTCGCTCACGGGCGGTGGCCGGGTTCAACGTGGGGTTGTAGGCGCTCGGGTTCTGCACCAGACCTGCCAGCGTGGCCGCCTGCTTCAGCGTGAGCTGGTCGGGCGGGACAGAGAAGAACTGCCGCGCGGCAGCGGAGATGCCGTAAGCCCCGTCCCCGAAGAAGGCGATGTTGAGGTAGGACTCGAGGATCTCGCGCTTGGAGTGCTCCTGCTCATATGCCATCGCAAACTGCAGCTCCTGCAGCTTTCGAGCGACGGTCTGCTCGGTGGCAGCCTCATACTGTGCGCGGGTCTCGGCCTTGGAGACCAGTATTTGCTTTATCAACTGTTGAGTGATGCTGGAGCCGCCCTGGGTGGGCTGACCCAGGACGTTGTTGACCAGCGCCCGGCTGGTGCCCTGCACATCGAGCGCGCCGTGCTTGAAGAAGCGGGAATCCTCGATGGCCAGCAACGCCCGCTTCATCACCGGCGCCACCTTGCTCAGCGGCACACTGACGCGGTTCTGCTCGTAGAAGTACGCGATGGTTTTCCCGTTCGAGTCGAGCACTTTGGTACGTTGCGGCAGCGTTGACTCGTCGAGCTCGGTAGGCAGATTCTCGATGCCGGCGGCGACCTCGCGGGCGGCGAGCCCGGTCAACCCGGCGAATGGCAGGGCCAAACCGGCCACCAGCATCCCGGCCAGCGCACTGACCACGACAAGGACGACAATTCGTCGCAGCACGGTTCCGACGACCGCCAGTGGGTTTGCAGACATGCCATCGAGACTACGACAGTCTCGACCCGGCTTCAGGGATGGTCGCGGACGGTGGGGCCCGCTGCCATCGAGGCCCCACCAGCACAACATGGCTACAAATGACTATGCCTAACCCACCAGAGTGGCCTTTCGCCGATGGTGGTCGGCCGCCTACGGTTTGGGCTGGAGCCAGAGGCGCCGACCGGAAGTCACCGGCAGTGGCCTGGGGCCGATCCGACGTTGGGGGCTGCACGATGACGGTGATTGACGCCTGGGCTGAGCGCGCTGCATGTAAGCAGCGACTGCCCGACGAGTTGTTCGTTCGCGGTGCTGAGCAGCACCGCGTCAAGCAAATCTGCGCGGGTTGCTCGGTGCGCACCGAATGCCTGGCCGAGGCGCTGGACAACAACATGGAGTGGGGGTGTGGGGCGGCATGACCGAGCGGGAGCGTCGGGCGCTGCTGCGTCGTCGACCCAACGTCCTGTCTTGGCGCCGTCTGCTTGAGGCCGCCAGGGATGAGCACCACCGCGCGACCGGGGTGTCTGCCGAAGCCACCCACGTCGCCAGCTGAACGGCAATGCGCCGCCCCAGTTAACGACCGCAAAGTTTTTTCGGACGCGCGGCAACCGATCGGTCTGCTTGCGCGTCTAAATATATGACGGAGGGAAACGGCAGGGGGACCGACCAAGAGCGGCAGGCGTGAGTCTGCCGCTCTTGCGGCGTCCGGTGCCGGTCAACGTAGTGTCGCTGCCTCCGCATCGCTGGTGACCTGGCGTCGCTCACCCCGCCGCGAGCAGGTCGCCGACCTGGCGCAAACCGTCGAGGTCGTGCACGTCGCCGGCAAGGGCGACCACACCGACCGTCGGGACCTCGGGGTGCGCGCCTGCGAAGCCCTTGCGCAGCCGGTCCTGCCGCTGCCGTTGCCGCGCGCGCTCGGCCTGGATCAACAGCAGCCCGGCCGCCGCCTCGTGTTCTTCACCGGTCTGGTCGACGAGCTGCTGGGCCGCGCGCTCGGCAGCGCTGGCGCTGACCGCCGGTACGGCTTCGGCCTGCACCCGGTTGACGACCAGCCCAGCCAGCGGCATGTGCTCGCTGCCCAGCCGCTCGACGAAGTAGGTGGCTTCGCGCAGCGCGTCTGGCTCAGGGGTAGCAACAACCACGAAAGCTGTACCGGACGCCTGCAGCAGCGCGTACGTCGCCTCGGCCCGCTGTCGGAAGCCACCGAAAAGAGTGTCGCAAGCTGCGATAAACGTCTGCATGTCGGTAAGCACCTGCGCTCCCAACACCTTGTTCAGCGCCGACGTGACGACCCCCAGGCCCACCGAGAGCAGTCGGGCGGGGCCGCGCGCGGGGGCCAGCAGCATCCGTACGAAACGTCCGTCGAGCAGCGAGGCCAGGTGCTCAGGGGCGTCCAGGAAGTCCAACGCCGACCGCGAGGGTGGGGTGTCGACGATGATGAGGTCCCAGCTCGCTTCGGCTTCGGTCTGGGCATGCAGCTGTCCGAGTTTCTCCATCGCCATGTACTCCTGGGTGCCGGCAAAGGAGCTGGACAACGCTACGTAGAACGGATTCTCTAGGATCTGCTGCGCCTTGACCGGGTTGGCGTGCCCCTCGACCACCTCGTCAAAGGTGCGCTTCATGTCCAGCATCATCGCGTCGAGGCGACCGGCTCCGTCGCTGCCGGCGACCGGCCGTGGGATGTTGTCCAGCTCGTCGAGCCCGAGCGCCTGGGCAAGCCTGCGGGCTGGATCGATCGTCAGCACCACCACCGAGCGACCGCGCTCGGCGGCCCGCAACCCCAAGGCAGCCGCCGTCGTGGTCTTGCCAACCCCACCAGAGCCGCAGCACACGATGATTCTCGTGCCCGGGTCATCGATCAACTGGTCGACGTCGAACGGTACCGGTGCTGTGGAACGCGTGCTGGCGCTGCCCCGAGGTGGCGATGAGTGTCCCCGGGAACGGCGCTGGCCGGCGGGCTCGCGTCGCCGGGCGTTCATGCCATGCCCTGCTCGCACAGCGCGTCGGCCAGCTCGTAGAGGGCGGCAAGGTCGATCCCCTCGCCAAGCTGAGGCAACCGATAGACGGGACGTTCGAGCCCGTCAACCTCGTCCATCAGCCGCTCTTCCAGGTCGAGCCGGTGCACATGGTCTGTGGCGCCGGACAACAACTGTTGGGCAACTGTGCTCGTCGAGGTGTCCAGCCGGTCGAGCCCGGCCTGCTCGAGGGCAGGGACCAGCTCGTCGGCGTTCATGGTGCCCGCCGCGACCGCCTTTCGGGTGGTCGCGGTGAGTGGGGTCGACCGTGCCTGGTTGACCACGACCCCACCCACCGGCAGCTCGGCTGCGGTCAGCTCGCCGATGGCGTCCGCAGTCTCTTGCACTGGCATGTCCTCCAGCAGGGTCACCAGATGCACTGCGGTGCCCCGCGACTGCAACACCTGCATGATGCTGTCGGCTTGCTTGCGGATAGGTCCGACCTTGGCGATGCCGGCAACCTCGGCGTTGACGTTGAGAAATCGTGGAATTCGTCCGGTAGGCGGCGCGTCGAGCACGACATGGTCGTAGACCGGGTGCCCGTCGCGCGCCCGCCGACGGTAGGCCTCGAAAACCTTGCCGCTCAGCAACACGTCACGGACGCCTGGGGCGATCGTGGTGGCGAAGTCGATGACCCCGAAGCGGTCCAGCGCCCGCCCGGCCCGGCCAAGGCGGTAGTACATGTCGAGGTACTCCAGCAGCGCGGCCTCTGCATCGATGGCCAGCGCGCGGACCTCACCACCGCCGGGTGCCACCGCGAGGAGGCGCTCTTCGTACGGCAGCGGCTCCACGTCGAAGAGCCGGGCGATGCCTTGTCGGCCCTCGACCTCGCACAACAACACCTGGCGCCCACCACGAGCCAGGCCGAGTGCCAACGCGGCGGCCACAGTGGTCTTGCCGGTGCCGCCCTTGCCCGTCACGACGTGCAGGCGTACCCGTGGCCAGTCACTCACCGGTCGAGCCTAGGCGTCCGCCGGTGTCCGGCATCTTCGGGCCTGGCGCCCGTTGCCCTTCGCGCGCCACGTAAACGTGGCATACCTACCCTTTACGCGGGCTGTATGCCACGTGAAGGGGTCGCCCGCCACGTATACGTGGCTCGCGGCAGGGGTCAGGCGGGCAGGGGTCAGGCGGGCAGGGTCAGATGGCCGGCGGCAGGGCAGCGAGCACGTACGGCCAAGCGCTCGACAGCGGGTCAATGAGCGCAAAGTGCTCTACCTCGGGCAGCGGTCGCACGTCGAGCGCGGACAACTCGCCCCCCAGGTCCGTGCTGTGCACTAGCGGCACCGCGTGGTCGTCGGCACCGTGCAGCACGATGATCGTGCACTCTGCTGGCCATTCACCCGCGCGCATCCGAGCGGCAGGGTCCGCCGCCTCAACCAATCCTGCGCATGGGTTGCTGCCGAGCAGGGCTTCGACTGCCCTGTCGCCCAGATGCTCGGCGCGCGCACGGGTCATGTCGGCCACCGGTGCCAGTCCCAGCACGTGCCGCGGAGGCCCAGCGACACCAGTGCCCGCATCGGCGCCTTCGGTGTCTGCGGTCTGGTCCAGCGCCCACCACAACGCCAGCTGTCCACCGGCTGAGTGGCCGACCAGTACGGGTCGGTGATCGGTGATCCGCCCGGGGGCGACCTCGGCTAACAGCTGTGGCACCCGGTGACGCAGCATGCGCAGGTCATCGACTACCAGCGGCCAGGGCGCGGCCAAACCGGCAGCCATGTGTCGGCCGGCGGCGCGGGCATACTCGGGTACGACCACCACCCACCCCTGGTCGCACAGTGCCCGCGCCAGCGGGCGCAGGTGCCGCCGGTCGAACTCCGAACCCCAGAAACCGCCGTGCAGCGCATACAGCAGCGGCGCCGGGGCGGGAGCAGTTCCGAATCCTCGCGCCGGTAGCCACACGTCGGCCATCCCGTCGACATGGTCGGCCCAGCGCAGCACCAGGTCCGGCAGTGAGGACGATCTGGTCAGCACGCTGCGCGGCTCGTACCGGCCGAGCGAGGAGCCGGGGGTGGACGAGTCGCCGGCAGGCGGGGTCGGGGAAAGAGACGGTCCGGGCACACCTTGCACGGTAGTGCTGACTACCATCGCGGTCATGACCACCTGGGAGTACGCGACCGTGCCACTGCTGATCCACGCGACCAAGCAGATCCTGGACAACTGGGGCCAGGACGGCTGGGAGCTGGTGACAGTCCTGCCCGGCGCCAACCCGGAGAATCTGGTCGCCTACCTCAAGCGGCCGGTGAACGCGTCATGACCGCCCCGAGCCCCGAGCAGCGGCTCGCGGACCTCGGACTGGAGGTTCCGCAGGTCGCCGCCCCGCTTGCCGCATACGTGCCGGCGGCGTCGGCCGGCTCGCTGGTGTTCACCGCGGGGCAGTTGCCGCTGCGTTCCGGGGAGCTGATCGCGACCGGCCTGGTCGGTCAAGGGGTCAGCCCCGACGAGGCCGCCATGTGCGCCCAGCAGTGCGCGCTGAACGCGATCGCCGCGGTCAAGGCCGAGATCGGCGATCTGCACCGGGTACGCCGCGTGGTCAAGGTGGTCGTGTTCGTCGCCAGCGTGCCGGACTTCGTCGGCCAGCCGCAGGTGGCCAACGGCGCGAGCGAGTTGTTGGGCGAGGTGTTCGGGGACGCCGGGCGGCACGCCCGCAGCGCGGTCGGGGTGGCAGCGCTGCCCATGGGCGCGCCGGTCGAGGTTGAGCTCGTGGTCGAGGTCGGCTGAGTCGACGATGGTCCGGCAGCGGGCTGACCGGGTGCTGATGCCCGAGTCTTTGCGCAGCGCCGCTGAGGGGCTCGGCGGCGGGCACCGCTTGCCGGTTGCGCCACGCGACGCCGCCACCGTGGTGCTGCTGCGCGACGGCACCGATGCCACCGGCGTGTCGTCTGGCGGGCCGGAGGTCTATCTGCTGCGGCGGCACCACCAGATGGCGTTCGCCGCCGGCATGGCGGTCTTCCCCGGCGGCGGGGTTGACGACCGCGACCGGCAGTCGTCCTTCGGGGACGGGTCTTGGGTGGGCCCGAGCGCGACGTCGTGGGCCCACCAGCTCAACTGTGATGATGCGACCGCGCGGGGGCTGGTGTGCGCCGCGGTGCGCGAGACCTTCGAAGAGTCCGGGGTGCTGCTGGCCGGGCCGGACGGCGACTCCGTGGTCGCCGACACGACCGGCGACGGGTGGGAGTCCGACCGGTTGGCGCTGGTGGCCAAGCAGGTCTCACTCGCGGCGGTGTTGGCCCGCCGCGGCTTGGTGCTGCGCACCGACCTGCTGCGCGCCTGGGCGCACTGGATCACCCCAGACTTCGAACCGCGCCGGTACGACACGCGCTTCTTCGTCGCAGTGCTGCCGGCTGGCCAGCGCACCCGTGATGTCTCCACCGAGTCAGCGGCCGTGACCTGGATGGCTCCGGCCGAAGCAGTCGCCAGGGCCAACCGCGGTGAGCTGGCGATGATGCCGCCGACCGTGCAGACCTGTGCCGAGCTTGCCCGGCTCAGCCGTGCGAGTGATGCGCTGCTCGCCGCCGAGAGTCGGCACATCCTGGTAATTGAGCCACGGCTGGTGCTCGACGACGGACAGGTCTGGTTGGAGAGGCGGTGAGCGAGCCTGACAAGGCGTCACCGGATCGACCGCCATGGCGCGGCGGCCCAGCCGGGTCTTACGCACGCTGCCTGTTGGCACCCAACCCCGGGCCGATGACGCTCGACGGGACCAACACCTGGGTGTTGCGCGGCCCCCCGTCCGGCCGGGCGGTGGTGGTCGACCCCGGCCCACTCGACCAGGCGCACATCGGTGCGGTGCTCCGTGAGGCCGGCGACATCGCCGTTGTGCTGCTCACTCACGGCCACGCCGATCACGCCGACGCAGCCCGTGAGCTCGCCGAGCGGGCTGGTTGCCCAGTACGTGCGCTGGATCGTACCCACAGGCTTGGCTCGGAGGGCTTGGCCGAGGGGGACGTGGTGGCCGTCGACGACCTTGAGGTCCGGGTGGTGGCAACCCCCGGTCATACCGCGGACTCGTTGTCTTTCCTGCTACCGGACCGATCGCTGCTGACCGGCGACACGGTGCTCGGTCGGGGCACCACCGTCGTGGCACATCCTGACGGCAGTCTGGGGGCATACCTCAGGTCTCTGCGCCGGCTGCGTGATCTGGCCGAGGCGGCCGACGTGACCTCGCTGCTGCCCGGACACGGGCCGGTGCTCGACGATGCGTTGGAGATACTGGACCAATACCTTGCCCATCGGGCTCAGCGCCTGGATCAAGTACGCGCCGCAGTCGCCACCGGCGCCACCAGCTCTCGCGAAGTGGTGGAGCAGGTTTACGCCGACGTGGACTCTGTGCTGTGGCCGGCCGCCGAGCTGTCAGTTGCAGCGCAGCTGACCTACCTGCGGGACGAGGCCCCGACCACCGGTCCTGCCGGTGGCTAGCGCGAACGGCGTTCCAGTCGCTCGACGTCCACCAGCACCACCGAGCGAGGCTCAAGCCGCAGCCAGCCACGGTTGGCAAAGTCGGCCAGGGCCTTGTTGACGGTCTCGCGGGAGGCGCCGACCAGTTGGGCCAACTCCTCCTGCGTCAGGTCGTGGTGCACGTGTACGCCGTCGTCAGCCTTGCGCCCAAATCGGGTCGACAGGTCCAGAAGCGCCTTGGCGACCCTGCCGGGAACATCGGAGAACACCAGGTCGGCCACCACCTCGTTGGTGCGGCGAAGCCGGTGCGCAAGCTGGAACAGCAGCCCGCGGGCGACATTGGGCCGGTCGGACAGCAGGCGCTGCAGGTCGGTGTGCCCGAGGCTTGCGAGCCGGCAATCGGTGACGGCGGTTGCGGTTGTGGAGCGCGGTCCCGGATCAAAAAGTGACAACTCACCGAACATCTGGCCGGGGCCGAGCACCGCGAGCAAGTTCTCCCGCCCGTCGCTGGACGAGCGGCCGAGCTTGACCTTGCCTTCAAGCACCACATAGAGCCGGTCGCCGGAGTCGCCCTCATGAAAAAGCACGTCGGCCCGCGGCAGACGGCTCTCCGCCATCTGTTGGCGCAGCGAGTCGATCGCCGCATCGTCCAGGTTGGAGAACAGCGGGGTCTGGCGCAGCACGTCGTTGTCCACGTGCGGCAGCGTAGCGGTGTGGCCGATCTCGCACCGCCGGCCCAGTTCACCCCCAGCCGGGCCGGAGCTGTGGCGACCGGTCGTTGGTGTCGACGCACCCCCGTACGCTGACGCCGTGAATGCCGATGCCCCGTCCGAGGTGTCCCGAACGTCCCTCGTGCGGCGCGCCCGCAAGATCGACCGTGCCTTGGCCAACACCTATCCGGATGCTCGGTGTGAGCTGGACTTCGTCGACCCGTTCCAGCTGCTGGTGGTCACGGTGCTGTCCGCACAGACGACCGACCGACGCGTCAACGCCGTCCGGCCTCGTCTGTTCGCCGCCTACCCTGATGCCGTCGCGATGGCCGCCGCCGACCGCAGCGATCTCGAGGCGATCATCCAGTCCACCGGGTTCTTTCGGGCCAAGGCCGACACGCTGCTCAAGCTGTCCGCGGTGCTGCTGGAGCGGCATGGGGGTGACGTGCCCCCGCGTCTGGCCGACCTCGTGGCGCTGCCCGGAGTCGGGCGCAAGACCGCCAATGTTGTGCTCGGTGATGGCTTCGGCGTGCCGGGGATCACGGTCGACACCCACTTCGGACGGTTGGCACGCCGCTTCGGCTGGACCGAGCACGACGACCCTGTCAAGGTCGAAAATCAGGTCGGGTCGCTGTTCCCCAAGCGGGACTGGGTGCTGCTCAACCACCACCTGATCTGGCACGGGCGGAGGGTCTGCCATGCCCGTCGACCCGCCTGCGGAGCCTGCTCGATCTCCCGCTGGTGCCCGGCTTTCGGCACCGGGCCAACCGACCCCGCTCAGGCAGAGAAACTCGTCAAGACCGAGGGCAGGGCTTGATGAGACTGCGCCGACGAGCCGAGCGGCCCTCCCGGTTGTCCAGGCTGATGCTTGTCGGCTTGGTGTTGGCGGCCCCGGCGGGGTGTGCCGATGGCGGCTCGGGGAACAGTGCCGCCGAGCAGTCGTCTTCTGGCTCGGAGCAGTCAGCAGCCTCCGGTGCGGTCGGCCAGGCTCCCGACGTGGAGGCTGGAAGCGTCGAGGTAGGGGGTGCACAGCTGCGGGCGGCCCGCCGGGCTGCGGGTATCCCCGCCTGTACGTCCGTGGACGACAAGGCCGGGGCGGCGATGGCCGAGCCGGGGTTGCCGGCGGTCACGTTGCCGTGCCTGGGTGGGGGTGCAGGCATCAACCTTGAGGATCTGCGCGGTCCGCTGGTGGTCAATGTATGGGCCTCATGGTGCGGGCCGTGTCGCACCGAGCTGCCGCACTTCGCTCGGCTGCACGCAAGCGGCGTTGACGTGCTTGGCATCGACTTCCAGGAGCCGCGACCCGACCAGGCGATCGAGCTGGCGGCGGACAGTGGCGTTGGCTACCCCTCGGTTGCCGATGTGGACGGTCGCCTGCGGGCACCGCTGCGCATCTCAGCATTGCCGACGACGTTATTCGTCGATGACCGCGGCAGGGTGACCGCGACGCTGGCCCAACAGTTCGATTCCTATGCCGAGCTGATGGTCGCGGTCGAGAGTCAGCTCGGGGTGCATCCATGAGTGCACTGCCTGCGTCATTGCAAGCCATCGTCAGCGCCGCCCGGGGGCTCCGCAGTCGTGACCTGTCGCATAGCCTCCCGCCGCCACCAGACTCCGCCAGACGGTCCGCGGTGCTGGTGCTGTTCGCCAGCTCTGCCCAGACCCAAGAGCGCGGCATCGACCTCCTGCTCATCGAGCGTGCCCACGACTTGCGATCACATCCGGGCCAGCTGGCCTTCCCCGGCGGCGGCGCCGAGGCCGGGGAGGCGCCCGAGCAGACGGCCCTTCGGGAGGCGCAGGAAGAGATCGGCGTTGACCCGACCGGCGTCGATGTGCTCGCCGAGTTGCCCGCGTTGTGGCTGCCGCCCAGCAACTTCGCCGTCACCTGCGTGCTCGGCTGGTGGCGCCAGGAGTCTGCAGTCGGTGTCGTCGACTCGGCCGAGGTGGCGGACGTGCTGAGGGTGCCGGTGGCTCAGCTTGTCGATCCGCAGAACCGGGTCACGGTGGCACACCCCATGGGGTACCGCGGACCAGGGTTCGTGCTGGGCAGCCTGCTGTTGTGGGGCTTCACCGCAGGGGTGGTCGACCGGTTACTGCAGCATTCAGGGCTCGCGCAGCCTTGGGACGCTTCCATATTGGTGTCAGCGCCCACGCCGTCCCGCACCGCCACCGGCTTGGGCACCGATCGGAGCTCACGATGAACTTCTTGGACATCGCGCTGCTGGTGCTCCTGCTCGGCTACGCCTCCTCTGGTTACTGGCAGGGATTCATCGTGGGCGCTGCCTCAACCCTCGGCCTGCTCGGCGGCGGGATCGCGGGGATCGTGTTCGCCCCGCAGCTGCTCGAGGCCACCGGCGACACGTTGTTGATCGGCTTGGGCGGGCTCGTCATCGTCGTGCTTGCCGCTGGCCTGGGCCAGCTCGTCGGCGGATTCATCGGGGCACAGGTCCGCAGACACATCACCTGGCAGCCCGCACGAGCCCTCGATGCGGTGGGTGGTGCCGCTTTGTCGGTGTTCGCTGTGCTGCTGGTCGCATGGGCGTTGGGCTACGCCATCAGCGGTGCCCGCATTCCCTGGCTCGGCGATCAGGTGCGGAGCTCGGCGGTGCTGGCGGCGGTGGACACGGTGATGCCCGACGACGCCGCCCAGGCTCTCGGCAGCTTCGACAAGCTGATCGGCTCGGACCTGTTCCCCCGCTTTCTGGAACCATTCGTCGCCGAACGCATCGTGGAGGTCCCGCCGGCCACCGCCAAGGTGCTGCGTGACGCGGATGTGCGTCAGGCAGCCGGCTCGGTCGTCAAGATCGTCGGGGAGGCCCCCCGGTGCAATCGAGGGTTGGAGGGGTCCGGTTTCGTCTACGCGCCGGGGCGGGTCATGACCAACGCACATGTGCTTGCAGGGGTCTCGCGCGTGTCCGTAGAGGTCGACGGCGACCGGTTGCCGGCCCGGGTTGTGGAGTTCGACCCGACCTATGACGTTGCTGTGCTCGCCGTCGACGGATTAGCTGCCCAGGCGCTTCGTTTCGACCGCGGCGGCGAGGCCAGGGACGCCGGTGCGGTCTTGGGTTATCCCGAGAATGGGCCGTTCAGAGCGGCTCCGGCGCGCATCCGGTCCGAGCAGCGGCTGCGCAGCCCGGACATCTATGACGGGGGCGGAGCAGTGCGCGAGGTGTTCTCGATCCGGTCTGACGTGCGCCCCGGTAACTCGGGTGGACCGCTGGTGTCGGCTAGCGGCCGTGTCTATGGGGTGGTGTTCGCAGCCTCCGTGACCGACCAGAGCACTGGGTATGTGCTCACCGCCGACCAAGTCGCTGCCGCCGCGCGCGCCGGGCGGAACAACGACGAGGCGGTGTCGACCGGGGAGTGTGCGTGACCGGATGTCTGCTGGGTCGCAGCTCAGCGATTGCGCAGCGTGGTGACAGTGTCCTTGGTGGTCTCGATCGTCCGTTCAGGTGCCGAGACCTTCTTGAGGCTCTTGACACCCAGCAGTGCCAGCACCGCTGCGACCAGCGCATATACCGCGAACACGATGAGGAAGGCGAGCCAGGTCGGCACCACGTAGGCGAGGCCGTAGGCCGCCGAGACCGAGATCATCACCACGGCCAACACCAACACGAAGGCGGCGACTGCAAGCAGGCCTGCGCCGACGCCCGCCGCCTTGGCGCTGAACCTCAGCTCGGACTTGGCCAGGGCGATCTCGGCACGCACTAGCGACGACAGGTGCGTGCTGGCATCCGCGACCAGTCTGCCCACGGTCGGCTGGTCACCGCTCGCCAACGCCACACTGTCTGTGCTGGCGCCGGGGGCGGTGTGTTGTGCTGAGGTGGTGGACCCTCCGAGCGGGTGCGACATCGAGATCCCTTCGCCGGCTGATTGGTGGCCGGACCAACCCTAGAGGGTCAGTCAGCTGCCGCGCTGGTCGCCGTCAACCTGATCAGCTCGCTGCCGCGCCTCCTCTGACTGATAGACGTCGGGTATGCCGTCGTCGTCATCGTCGCGGTTCTCCTCCTCGTAGATGGCCACATGCACCGCTTGTCGGCGGTGCAGCACCACGGTCGCCAGCAGTGCGGCCAGCAAGGAGGTGATCAGCACGGCTGCCTTCGCCGTTGCCACCTGCTCCGGCTCGTCACTGAAGGACAACTCGGACAGCAGCAGGGACACGGTGAAGCCGATCCCGGCGAGCAGCCCTAAGCCCGCGATGTCGCTCCAGGCGAGCCGCGGGCTGAGCTCGGCCCGGGTGAACTTGACCGCCAGCCACGCACCGCCGGTGATACCCACGGTCTTGCCGACGATGAGCCCAGTGGCGATGCCGATGGCGACTGGTGAGGTGAACAGGCTTCGCAGGGCGTCGCCGCCCAGCTCGACTCCGGCGGCCATCAGCGCGAAGACGGGGATGCAGATTGTTGCCGACAGCGGGCGCAGCCGGTGCTCCAGCGACTCGGCCGGCGATGTGACCTCGCCTGAGTCGCGGCGCACCCGGGTGACCATCCCGATCGCGACGCCGGCGACTGTGGCGTGCACCCCGGCCTCGTGGACGAAGAACCAGATGGCGAGCCCGAGCGGGACGTACAACCACCAAGCCGAGATCCGGCGGAACTGCAGGAACGCAAAGACGCCCAGCAGCACGGCAGCGACGAGCAGCGAGTACAGGTGGATCTCAGAGGTGAAGAAGATCGCGATGATCACGATCGCCAACAGGTCGTCCACCACCGCCAAGGACAGCAGGAATGCTCGTAGTGCGGTCGGCAACCGTGAACCGACGATGGCCAGCACTGCCAAGGCGAACGCGATGTCGGTGGCCACCGGAACCGCCCAACCGCCTGGACGTCCGTCGGCGGCCAGCAGATTGATCGCGACGTAGACCACCGCGGGTCCGATCATGCCGCACACCGCGGCGACCACTGGCAGCGCTGCCTCGGTCATGTCCGACAGGTCGCCGACGACGAACTCACGTTTGAGCTCGAGCCCGGCGACGAGAAAGAAGACCGCGAGCAGGCCCTCACTTGCCCAGTGCTCCACGTCGAGCTCGAGCAGCCCTGGGATGGCGAGCTTGGTTGTCCGCAGCTGCTCGTACGATTCGCCGATGGGCGAGTTCACCCATATCAGGGCGATCGCCGTAGCCACCAGCAGCAGCAAGCCGCCGATGGTCTCGCGCCGGAGCACGTCGGCGATCGTCGTGTTCTCCGACAGCGAGAGTCGGTGGAAGGCGCGCCGAGCGACGTCGTTGGGTGCGCTCACGGGGCTCCCATCCTCAGACCACTGCCCATGCAGCCGGTCCGCGGTCCATCATGCCGCATACACCCATGACTATCGCACCGAGTCTGAGTGGGCTGTTATTCGTCGTCAGTGCTGGACTGATCCATCCCGGTCTTGATCTGGTCCATCACTGTCGAATCGGTAAGGGTGGAGACGTCCCCCATGTCGCGATCCTCGGCCACGTCGCGCAGCAGGCGGCGCATGATCTTGCCGGAGCGCGTTTTGGGCAGCTCGGCAACGACCATGATCGACTTGGGTCGTGCGATGGCACCGATCTGGTTGCGGACGTGGGTGCGCAGTTCCTCGACCACACCATCGCCGCCATCCCCGGCCTCCTCCACCAAGATCACGAAAGCGACCACTGCCTGCCCGGTGGTGTCGTCGGTCGCGCCGACGACGGCCGCCTCAGCGACCTTGGGGTGCGACACCAGTGCCGACTCGATCTCGGTGGTGGACAGCCGGTGACCGGACACGTTCATCACGTCGTCGACACGGCCCAGCAGCCAGATGTCACCATCCTCGTCCTTCTTCGCGCCGTCGCCGGCGAAGTAGCGGCCGGTGAAGCGGGACCAGTAGGTGTCGACGTATCGCTCGTCCTCATCCCACAGGGTGCGCAGCATCGCTGGCCACGGCTCGGTGAGCACCAAGTAGCCCTGCGTCCCGTCGGGCACCGGGTCGCCGGCGTCGTCCACCACCTCGGCGCTGATGCCGGGCAGTGGTCGCATTGCCGACCCCGCTTTGCCCTCGGTCACCCCTGGCAGCGGGCTGATCATCATCGCTCCGGTCTCGGTCTGCCACCAGGTGTCGACCACCGGGGTGCGGTCACCGCCGACGTGCTCGCGGTACCACCGGTATGCCTCCGGGTTGATCGGCTCACCCACCGAGCCCAGGATGCGCAGCGACGACATGTCGAAGTCGGTGGGGATGTCGTCACCCCACTTCATGAAGGTCCGGATGGCGGTCGGGGCGGTATAGAGCAGCGTCACGCCGTAGTCCTGGACGATCTCCCACCAGCGGCCCTTGTGCGGGGTGTCCGGCGTTCCCTCGTACATCACCGACGTGGCGCCATTGGCGAGCGGACCGTAGACGATGTAGCTGTGTCCGGTGACCCAGCCGATGTCGGCTGAGCACCAATAGACGTCGGTGTCGGCCTTGAGGTCGAAGACCGCCCAGTGCGTCCAGGCCGCCTGGGTGAGGTAGCCGCCGGTGGTATGCAGGATGCCCTTGGGCTTTCCGGTGGAGCCCGAGGTGTACATCACGTACAGCGGGTGCTCGGCGTCGAACTGCTCTGCCTCGTGCTCGGTCGACTGGCTGTCCATCACCTCGTGCCACCACTGGTCGCGCTCGCCGTCCCACTCGACGTCTTGGCCGGTGCGGCGCACCACCAGCACCGTGCGCACCCCTGGACACTGGCCGACCGCCTCGTCCACCGCGGGCTTCAGTGCGGACGGCGCGCCACGGCGGTACCCGCCGTCAGCGGTGACGATCACCTGACAGTCCAGATCGTTCACGCGATCAACGAGCGCATCCGCAGAGAAGCCTCCGAAGACGACCGTATGCGGGGCGCCGATGCGGGCGCAGGCAAGCATCGCGACCACGGTCTCGGGGATCATCGGCAGGTAGATGGCAACCCGATCACCCGCCGAGACGCCGAGCTCCACCAGGGCGTTGGCGGCCCGGCAGACGTCGTCCTTGAGCTCGGAGTAGGTGATGGTGCGCGTGTCGTCGGCTGGCTCACCTATCCAGTGGATGGCGACACGATCACCGATGCCGGCTTCGACGTGCCGGTCCACGCAGTTGTACGCGGCGTTGAGCGTGCCGCCGACGAACCACTTCGCGAAGGGCGGGTTGTCCCAGTCGAGTACCTGGTCCCATTGCTTGCCCCAACTCAGCCGCCCAGCCTGCTCCGCCCAGAACCCGAGCCGGTCCTCGTCGGCCTGGTCGTACGTCTCGGCGGGGGCGTTTGCCGCAGCGGCTAGGTCTGCAGGCGGCGAGTACCGCTGTTCAGTCACGTCCGGCTCCTCTGTCGGTTGGCTTCGATGCTGTAGCCAGCCAACCGGGGTCTGCGGCTGATGGCAAGAGCAGGCACACGGGTGGGCCGTCGTGGGGGGCCGACAGCCCACCCGCGGCGTCTAAGGTCCTGCCAATCAGGGCCGCATTGATGCGGCCAGCCGGTGACAGGAGGCTCAGCCACCCGGACAGGGCAGTGGGCCCACCGTAAGAGCCGGACGCCCAGGTTGCCGCCCCATTTGCCCTGTGCTGCGCTGGACGGTGGAGCAGATGCGGCGAGCGGCGACATCTGACGCTTCTTGCCACGGGCTCAGCCGTGCCAGAACGAGCGGGCAGCGGTGTCCGTTCGTAGGATGGTGCACTGTCGCCGCAGCGACGCAGACTGGAATCACGCGGACCGCCCCGCCCCGAAGTCGCCGGGGCGCTGGTGCCGGGCGAGGGGGTGGGGATGCGTATGCGCGTTACCGACCGTGCGCTCTTCGAGCGGTGCGCGCGGGCGTTGACGATCGATGGTGCCTGCCACGGGCTCGTGGATGACCTGAATGAAGCAGGGTTCGACTTGCCGAGCGTGTACCTGCTCGTCGACGAACGGCTGCGCTGTCACGCTGCCCGAGGCTATTTTCGGGTCGTGGACGGGTTCCCACCCGGACACGGCGTCATTGGTCAGGTGGTGGCGACCGGCCGGGCGCAACTGATCCAGGACATCCGATCCCACCCCGAGTTCATCGCCGCCATCCCGGGTGTCGCCGCCGAGGGCTGTTTCCCGGTGTTCTGCGGAGGCCGTGTGGTGGGTGTGGTGAACATCGAGGCGTACTCTGCGCTGCCGGCCGACACTGACGAGGTAGGCGCCGCGGCGGCTACGCAACTGGGTCAGCGCATCCAAGACCTTGGTGGACTGCGGCAGCCGTCGCTGTGGCACCGGCTGGCGCGGATGGCAGTCGAGCTGACCGAGGCGTCGACGGTGTCCGACATCGAGCGGCGGACGCTCCGGGCCGCGACCGAGATCGCCGGGATGTCGTCCGCCGCGCTGGCGCACAAGACGCCGCGCGGCGGGTTGGCGGTCGCCACCCATGGTGGGCTGGCGGTGGTGCTGGACCGGTGGGACCGGCACGACTGGGAGCTGATGACGTCGTGGATCAGCGCCGGCACGTCATCGCACTTCCCCGAGGCCGAACTGGTGCCGGCAGAGTACGAGTTCCTTCGCAGGTCGGGCATCGGGGCGATGTCAGTGCTGCCTTTGGTTGTCGGCGGCAGTAGCGACGGAGTGCTTTTGGTCGCCGACACGCAGCCTGTGGAGCACGCCACGTTCGTGGTCGAGGCCCTGGAGGTGTTGGCAGCGCAGTCGGCCGCCTCGCTCGGACTCGCACTGGCTCGTGACGAGGCCGCCCGCCGGGCCGATTACGACCTGCTTACAGGTCTGGGAAACCGGGCACGCTTCCGGTCCGAGGTCGCGTCCGCGCTCGGTCGAGACGGTGCAGAGGTTGCAGTGCTGCTGCTCGACCTTGACGACTTCAAGAACGTCAACGACAGTCTCGGGCATCAGGCAGGCGACGCGCTATTGGTCAAGTCGGCAGCCCGCATCGTCCAACTGCTGCGCGCGGGAGACACCGTCTGCCGGTTGGGCGGCGACGAGTTCGTGGTCGTGCTGCCTGGCACCTCGAGGGATGAGGCGGCGGACGTTGCCGATCGCTTGTTGGACGCGCTTGCTCAGCACATCACCGTCGACGGCATGAGCATGCGGACCACAGTGAGCATCGGGATCGCGATGCGCAGCGATCAGGAAAAGACCCCCGAGGAGTTGCTGAAAGCGGCCGACTTCGCCATGTATCTGGCTAAGGAGGCCGGTAAGAGTCGATACGCTTTCTTCGAGGCTGCGAAGCGCTTGCGAGTCCGCCAGCGGCTGGCTCTCGAGAGTGACCTGCGCACGGCCTTGTCCGAACAGCGGCTCGACATCGTGTATCAGCCGATCGTGGAGTTGGCTTCAGGCCGGATGGCCGCCGTAGAGGCTCTCGTGCGGTGGACCACCCGGGAACGGGGCCCGGTGCCGGTCGAGGACTTCATCAAGCTCGCCGAGGAGAAGGGCCTGATCCGCCCGCTCGGGCGATGGGTGCTGCAACAGGCGTGCGAACAGCTGACCGCATGGGACGCCGACGGTGGCGACCCGTCGCTGCGTCTCGCAGTCAACGTGTCGTCCCGCCAGCTGGAGCAGCCAGGACTGATCGACGACCTTGACGGCTGCCTGGGCCGAGGCAGGGGGCTTAACGCCTCCCGCTTGACCGTCGAGATCACGGAGAGCGCGCTCAGCCGAGACGACGCCATGGCGAAGGCAACCCTGGACAGTTTGCGCGACCGCGGCGTGGAGATCGCCGTGGACGACTTTGGCACCGGTTATTCGTCGCTGGCGTTGCTGAGCTCGGCTCCGGTGACCCAGCTGAAGATCGACCGGACCTTCGTCCACGAGCTCGACCGGGGCGCGAGTGTGCCGATCGTGGACGCCACCTTGACGATGGCTAACGGGCTTGGCCTGGACGTTGTCGCCGAAGGGGTGGAGACATTGGCCCAGCTCGCTTATCTGCGTACCGGTCCCTGCCAGTACGCGCAGGGTTTCGCACTGGCCGAGCCCATGCCAGCGGCCGAGATCGGCGCATTGCAGCGCGGCCCCCGCCCGTGGGACTGTCTGTTCGCCGCTGCCGCCGAGGTTCAGTCCCCACCAGCGAGTGCCGGACTGGGTTCGCCAGCAGCCGGGGCTGTCTGAGGGCACCGCTAGCGTTCAGTGCATGAGCCAAGACCCCCGCCCCAGACTCGATCTGGTCATCCTCGACTGTCCCGACCCCAGAGCCCTGGGTCGGTTCTACGCCGAGGTGCTCGGCTGGGAGATCGAGGACAGCTCCGACGACGGCTTCACGACCCTGATCCCACCCGGCGGCGGGGTCACCCCCGACAGGCCGGACGGCCGAACGACGTTGGCCTTCCAGCGGATCGACGACTGGGTTGAGCCGACGTGGCCAGGTGGCAGCCACCCGCAGCAGGTCCACCTCGACCTGTCCGTGCCCGACATCGCTGCGGCCGAGCCGGCGATCATCAGCGCCGGCGCGCGGGTGCACGAGCATCAACCCTCGACGGAAGGGGGTTTCCGGGTCTACCTCGACCCGGTGGGGCACCCTTTCTGCCTGATCCGGGGGTGATTTACCGGCTTTCAGGTGTGGTTGATCATGCGCTCACCGTGGCTGCCAGTTGCCACGGTCCAGGTCGAGAGCCTCTGGCGCGTGCAGTCGCACCATCGTGCGGTCCACACCGGGGGCGATCCGGTCCGGTGTGACCAGCGACGCCACCACCATCACCACGAAGGCCGTCGGGACCGTCCAGGCCGCGGGTTGGGCCACCAGTACGCCGGCCCAACCGGTCGCGTCGGGCTGAACAATCGCGAGCACGACTGCGCCACCGGAAGCCATCCCCCCGGCGAGCAGCCCGGCCACGGCACCGGCGTCGGTGAGCCCTCGCCACCAGATCCCCAACACGAGCAGCGGGCAGAACGTCGACGCGGCCACCGCGAAAGCCAACCCGACAGAGCTGGCAACGGCCAGCCGCTCGGTGGACAGTGCGATCGCCAGCGGTACCGTCAACGCGAGCAGTGCCGCAAGGCGAAACGCCGCCACCCCACCGAGGCGCCGGCCGCGCCCGAGTGGCAGCCGGGTGAGCACATCCTGGCTGAGCGCACCCGCGACGGAGACGGTCAGCCCGGACGACGTGGACAAGAAGGCCGCAAAGGCCCCTGCCGTCAACAGTGCGCCGAGTAGGTCACCGCCGAGACCGTCGAGCATCCTGCTGGGCAGCTCGAGCACGACCGCGTCGGCGCGGCCCGCGGTGACTAGGTCGGGGGCGTACAGGCGGCCGAGGCTGCCGTACACCGGCGGCAGCAGGTAGAAGACGGCGAGCAGCGCCAGCACGATCACGGTGGTGCGCCGCGCCGCCGGTCCGTCGGGGTTGGTGTAGAAGCGCACCAGCACATGCGGCAATCCCATCGTGCCGAGGAACGTCGCCACCATCAGCGAGTAGGTCTGATACAGGTCGGTGGCGGACCCACTGGCCAGCGGGAGCAGCCAGTCCGCAGCCCCCACCCCGCCCTTGCCGGAGGCCGGTGAAGGCGCACCGTCGGCTCGCCACACCACCAGTAGGACAATCACCGGAACCAACAGTGCGGTCAGCTTGAGCCAGTACTGGAAGGCCTGCACGAAAGTGATGCTGCGCATGCCGCCGGACACCACGTTGAGCACCACCACGGCGGCCACCAGCAGCACCCCGGTCCAGGTGGGCGCGTCGGTGACCGTGCGCAACGTCAGACCGGCGCCCTGCAGCTGCGGCAGCAGGTAGAGCCAGCCGACAACGACCACCAAAACGCTGGCCAACCGCCGGACCGTGCGTGACTCCAGCCGTGCCTCGGCGAAGTCCGGGATGGTGTAGGCGCCCGAGCGGCGTAACGGCGCGGCCACCAACACCAGCAACACGAGGTAGCCGACGGCAAACCCCACCGGAAACCACAGCATGTCGGCCCCGAACGCCAGCACCAACCCGGCAACACCGAGGAAAGACGCCGCGGACAGGTACTCGCCGCCGATCGCCGAAGCGTTCCACAGCGGGCCGACCGAGCGTGAGGCGACGAGGAAGTCTGAGGTTGTGCGGCTGAAGCGCAGTCCGAAAGCGCCGATGCCGAGGGTGACTACCGACACCAGGATCACCGCAGTCCAGCCGGCTGCCACGTTCACGAGCGCAGGACCAAGTCGGCGAACTGCTGTTCGGCCTGGGCCGCGCGTCGTGCGTACGCCCAACCAACGAACACCAGCACTGGGTGCACGACCACGCCGAGCAGCAGCCACGGCAGCGGCAGCCCCAGCACGGAGACGGTCGCAACTCTCGGCACCAGCACGAATATCAGCGGCAGCGCGGCCAGCGGCCCAACGACCAGCGCCAGTGCGGTGAGCGCCAGCCGCAGCTGGGTGCGCAGCAGCGAACGCATGTACACCTCGCCCAGATGCGTCTGCGCGTCGATCTCTTGCGCGCCGCCCCGCGGTCGCGCCGCGGAGGCCGACGTGCGCGGGCTGCTGACCCGGACCCGCTGCGGTCGTCTGGGTCGGTCCTCCACCATCGGCAGGCTACCCCCGGCGGCCTGTCGCCAACCGGAAACGATGCATATGCGGGGCCAAGCCCCCGCATATGCATCAGCACTGCAGCGGTGGCGCTGCTTGGGTTATCGGTGGGCGATGATGGGGTCACCATCTCGCCGGAGGAGAGCCGCCGTGGGCCTGACGCAGATAACCGCCACCGTGCGGACCGAGCCGTCACCCAAGCGGGTGCGAGCCCTTATCGGTGGTGTTGTTGTCGCCGACAGCGGCGAGCCGTGCTGGTGTGGGAGAAGCCGTACTATCCGAGGCGACGAGCCGCTGGGCCAGGGGTTGCTGCACGATCTGAGGCTGCAGGGCCAGACCGTACGCAGCGCCGGGGCAACTTACCCGGACGCGGGGGGTGACGCTCTGAGTGGCCTGGGCCGAATCGACTGGGGCGCCGCCGACCAGTGGTTGGAAGAGGACGAGCCGGTCTTCGTGCACCCCCGCGACCCGTACAAGCGGGTGGACATCTTGGCCAGCTCGCGGCATCTGCGCATCGAGCTGGGCGACGTCACGATCGCCGACTCCCCGCAACTGCGGATCTTGTTCGAGACCGGGCTGATCGCGCGGTACTACCTGCCTATCACCGACGTGCGCGGTGATCTGTTGCGCGATTCGCCACCATCACCCACGGCCCCTATAAGGGGGCGGCGACGTGGTGGTCGGTGCAGGTCGGCGACGCGCTGCACACCGACGTCGCCTGGACCCATCCGGCACCACTGGCGGAAAGTCTGAAGGTCGCCGGACTGGTCTGTCTCTACGACGAGCGGGTGGACATGTGGCTCGACGGCATCCCGCAACCGCGTCCGGTCTCTCCGTTCACCTAGGCCCACCGGTCAGCGAGATCAGGGGCGTGCGCTGCGCACCAGCCGGTCACGAAGCTCGCGGGCGTTGCGGCGCGCGACCTGCAGCTCCACCTGATCGGCCGCCCCCGACTTGGGAACCACGAGCACACTCACCCGACCGGCGTCGTTGCGCACCTCGACCACGCGGCTGATGTCTACGAGCAGGCTGCGGTGGATGCGCACGAAGCCGGCGTCGCCCCAGCGCTGCTCCAGAGTGACCAGGGGAACCCGCACCAGGTGTACATCTGCTCCGGTGTGCAGCCGCGCGTAGTCGCCGTGTGCTTCCACCCAGGCGACCTCAGAGCGGGCCACGAAACGGGTCACCCCGCCGCGCTCGACGGACACGACCTCATCGTCGGGCGGGTGCGGCCACCGCTGCTCGGCTGTCCTGCCGGATGCCTGGGTGGGCGCCGCGCTCGATGCGGCGACACGGTCCGCCGAGGCATCGTCTCCGCTGGCGACCACCCGACGCACCGCCTCGAACAGCCGTTCCGGGCGCACCGGCTTCAGTAGATAGTCGACAGCGTCCAAATCGAAGGCATCGACGGCGTGCTCGTCGTGCGCGGTCACGAAGACGATCCGTGGCGGTGTTGGCCTGTCGATAAGCAGTCCGGCGACCTCAAGCCCGTCCAGACCCGGCATGGCGATGTCCAAGAAGACCACGTCCACGCTGCGGGTGGCCAATGCCCGGATCGCTTCGGCGCCCGAGGCGGCGGTGTCCACCCGGGCCACTCGTGGGTCGCCGGCCAGTAGGTAGGTGAGCTCGTCGCGGACCGGTTGCTCATCGTCGACCACCAGCACCCGCAGGCCAGCCAACGCCTCGACCACGACAGTCACCAGCCAGCGTGCAGCGGCCGACCCTCGTCGTACCCGGAGACGCTTTGCACCCCGATCACCGCCCGCTCCTGGAGCTGGGCGACGGTGCGGGCGCCGGCATAGGTTGCGGCCGAGCGGATGCCGGCGGTGATCGAGTCCAGCAGGTCCTCGACCCCCGGGCGCGCCGGGTCTAGATACATCCGCGCCGTCGAGATGCCCTCCTCGAACAGCGCCATCCGGGCCCGGTCGTAGCCGGCGGAGTCCCGGGTGCGGTTGCTCACTGCTCTGGACGAGGCCATCCCGAACGACTCCTTGTACGGCCGGCCGTCCGCGGCGATCACCAGGTCGCCGGGACTCTCGTTGGTGGCGGCGAACCACGACCCGACCATCACGCTCGCAGCCCCTGCGGCCAGCGCCAGCGCCAGATCGCGCGGGTGCCGCACACCGCCATCGGCCCAGACATGTGCCCCTGACTCGCGCGCTGCCGCCGCGCACTCGAGCACCGCGGAGAACTGTGGCCGACCGACCCCAGTCATCATCCGGGTGGTGCACATCGCTCCGGGACCGACGCCGACCTTGACCACATCGGCGCCGGCGCCGGCCAGCTCACGGGTCGCTGCCGCGGTAACCACATTGCCTGCCACCACCGGCACCCGGCGACCAGTGGCGGCTGCTTGTGCGTCACGGGCGGCGGTAACGGCCACAAGGGCGTCCAGCATCTTGTCCTGGTGACCGTGTGCTGTGTCCACGACGAGCACGTCGGCACCATGGTGCAGCAGGGACTTGGCCTTGCCTGCTACGTCGCCGTTGATGCCGATGGCCGTGGCGACCATCAGCTGGCCCTCGGGGTCCAGCGCCGGTTGGTAGAGCGTGGCCCGCAGCGCCCCGGTGCGGGTGAGGACACCGCACAACTGGTCGCCGTCGGTGACCGGGGCAAGCATCAGGTGCCGGTCGGTCAACGCATCAAAGGCTGCCCGCGGTTCGGTGCCTGCCGGTAGCGTCCACGGGTCGGTGCCCATCACCTCGTGCACTTGTGCGAAGCGGTCGACACCGCGCCCGTCGTGTTCGGTCATCACGCCCACCGGCGTGCGTCCGTCCACCACAACAACGGCCCGGTGGGCGCGCTTGGGCATCAGGCTCAGCGCTTCACCGACAGTCGTGCCGGGCTGGACGGTGATCGGCGTGTCATAGACAGGGTGGGCGCCTTTGATCGCGTCGATGACCCGCCCGACGACGTCCAGCGGGATGTCTTGCGGCAGCACTGCGACCGCGCCCCGGCGGGCGACCGTCTCGGCCATCCGGCGTCCGGAGACCGCGGTCATGTTCGCCACCACCACCGGAAGCGTGGTGCCGACACCGTCCGGCGTGGTCAGGTCGACGTCGAAGCGGGAGGCCACACCGCTGCGCGCGGGCACCATGAAGACGTCGTTGTACGTCAGGTCGTACGTGGGGCGCTCGCCCGCGAGGAACTGCACGGCCTGCAGGGTACCCGCTGCGGGGCCGATGAGGGGCCGGCTGGGCATCCCGGCCCGGGGACGCCGACACAAGTTCGGGGCCGCGCTGACGACACCGGCGATCGCCTCGTACGGTGGCCGCCGTGCGGGTGTTGCTGCTGGGTTCGGCCTGCGCTGACGGCTGGCCCGATGCGGTCTGTGGTTGCGGCTCGTGTGCCGGCGCGCTGCGACGCGGCGTCGTGCGCCGGCCGACGAGCGTGCTGGTGGACGACGCAGTTGTGCTGGATCTGGGGGCGGAGTCCGCCGGCGCCGCAGTGCGGGCGGGCAGGTCGCTGGCATCGATCCGGGCGTTGTTGCTGAGCGGGGCACACCCGGTGGAACCCAGCGTTGCATCGTTCGCTGCTAACTGGTCGCCGCACGATGACCGACCGGCGCCGATGGTGGTGGGCAGCGAGCACGCACTCGTCGGCTGCCGGTCAGCCGTGTCAACCCCAGGTCAGGCCCAGAACTGCGTCGAGGTCCGCCCCGGTGACCGGTTCAGTGTCGAGTCTCCAGCCGGTGCGTACGACGTTGAGGTGCTGGCCGCACAGCGTGCCGGGGCGTCGGCCGGCGTCTGTGGCTATCTGCTCACCGCAGCGGATGGTTCACGTCTGCTGTACGCCGCCGGGTCGCTTCCCGAGGCGAGTCTGGCTGCGCTCGCTGGCCGCCATCTTTGCGTCCTGCTGCTGGCTGCTGACATGTCGGCCCCATCGAGCAGCCACCAGGACCTGGAGGCATTTGCGGTGCAGGTCGCGGCGTTGCGGGCCGTCGGCGTGGTGGACCACCGAACCGAGGTGATCGCCACGCACCTCGGGCACTGCAGCCCACCTGACGTGGAGGCTCGGTTTGCGGCTGTGGGAGCCCGCGCCGGGCACGACCTCGAGACCATCGCGGTGGGCGCGGAACGGGAGATCGACCGGCCGGGGCATCGCACCCTCGTGCTGGGGGCAGCGCGCTCGGGCAAGAGCAGCACAGCCGAACGGCTCGCTACTGAGGTGGCAGACGAGTTGGCGGGTAGGTCCGGCTCGCACACCCACCCGGTCACCTACGTCGCGACCGGGCCGGCGACAGGCAGTGACCCTGAGTGGGCCGAGCGGGTACGGCTGCACCGTGAACGACGGCCCGCCAGATGGCGGACGGTCGAGACCACTGACGTCGCCAGTCTGCTTGCCGACGCACGTGGGCCGGTGCTGGTTGACTGCCTCACCCTGTGGTTGACCGCCCTGCTGGACGCCGCCGGTGCGTGGGATGCCCTACCCGGCTGGCGCGAGCACGTCGACCGCGAGGTGACCCGGCTCGCCGACGCCTGGGTCGCGACCCCGGTGCCGGTCATCGCCGTGAGCAACGAGGTCGGCGCGGGGGTGGTGCCGTCCACTGCGGCCGGTCGGCTGTTCCGCGACGAGCAGGGACGACTGAACGCGCGACTGGCCGCAACCGCCGACCGCTGCCTGCTGGTGGTGGCCGGCCGGACACTCGAGCTGCCGCAGTGAGGGTTGGCCAGTGAGCGTTCGCGGGTCCGACTGGGCCGAGGGCTGGCGGCTTGCGGTCGGCACCCTGACCGCGGTGCCGGTGCGACCTCCCGTGCAGGTCGACCGCCAGGTGGCCGGCGCGGCCATGCTGATGGCCACCGCTGCCGGACTTCTGGTGGCCGTGCCCAGCGGGCTGGCCGGTTGGGCGCTACTGGCACTAGGGCTGGCCCCGGCGGCGGCGGCGGTTGCTGCCGTGGCAGCCGCCGCACTGCTCACCCGAGGCCTGCACCTCGACGGGCTGGCAGACACCGCGGACGGGCTGGCTGCCGGGGGGGACCGTGAGCGGATGCTGCAGGTCATGCGTAGCGGTGGTGTCGGCCCGGTCGGAGTGGTCACGCTCGTCTTGGTGCTCGTCGGTCAGATCGTCCTCGGCAGCCAGGTCGTGCTGGAATCGGGCCCGTGGGCGCTGGCAGCGGCGATGGTGGCTGCCCGCGCCGTCTTGCCGGTGCTGTGTGTCGACGGCTGGGGCGACGCTCGCCCCGGTGGACTCGGATCGACGATGCTCGGTGCCGTCCCGGCCTACCCGGCGGCCCTGGTTGTCGCGCTCACCGCGCTCGCCGTGACCGCAGTGCTGAGCCTGGTGGGCATGGGGTTGAGTGGGGTGTTCGCGGTTCCGGCCGCCCTGCTGGGCGGCGTCGGGATGGCCGCGCACGCCCGGCGGCGCCTGGGTGGGTTGACCGGAGACGTGCTCGGTGCCGCTGTCGAGGTTGCCCTGCTCGCGGCTTTGGCTGCCCTTGCCGTCGCATCATCGTGAGCTGCGACAAACCAGGCACCTGCGGGGCCTATCGCCGGCTCAGCGCACGGTCAACTGCTCACCCCAGGTGCGAACTTCGGTACCCGCACGAGCACCTTCGTGCCGGCGTCGATTGCGGTCTCGACCACCAGGCCGTACTCGTCGCCATAGACCGTCCGCAACCGTTCGTCGACGTTTGCCAACCCGACTGAGTCGTCCCCTGCCTCGCCGGCCAGTGCCCGGCGCATCCGCATCGGGTCCTCACCGACCCCGTCGTCCTCGATGGTGATGAGGGCGTCGGTGCGGTCGTCCATGGCGGTGATGCTGACGTGCCCGACGCCTGCCTTGCCCTCGAGTCCATGCCGGACCGCATTCTCGACCAGCGGTTGCACTGTCAGGAACGGAAGCTGTACGGGGAGCACTTCGGGCGCGATGCGCAACGTCACCACCAGCCGGTCACCGAATCTCGCCTGCTCCAGCACGAGGTAACGCTCGATCGAGCGGAGCTCCTCGGCCAAGGTGGTGAAGTCCCCGTGCCGCCGGAACGAGTATCGGGTGAAGTCCGCAAACTCCACGAGCAGCTCCCGCGCTCGTTCGGGGTCGGTGCGGACGAACGTGGCGATGGCGGTGAGCGAGTTGTAGACGAAGTGCGGAGATATCTGCGCCCGCAGCGCCCGTACCTCAGCCTCCATCAACGCTGTGCGGGACTTGTCGAGCTCGGCAAGCTCGAGCTGGCCGGACACCCAGCGGGCGACCTCGGTGGTGGCCCTTACCAGGCTGGCAGAGGTGCTGCCGGTCAATGCCGCTACCGTGCCCACCACCCGGTCTTCCACCACCAGCGGGGCGATCACACCACCGCGCAGCTGGCACCTCTCGCGACTGCAGCCGACGTCGTAGGCATGGGTCTGACCAGACGTGAGCGTTGCCTGAGCCAGCTCGACCACCTGCTCGGCGTGGTGGTTGCCGCTGCCGTCCCAGGCCAACACCTGCTGGCCATCGGTGAGCGCGACCGCCGTCGTGCCCAACAGGGTCCGCAGATGCCGGATAGCCCGCTCGGCGCTGGGAGTGGTGAGCCCCGCACGCAGCGGGGGGGACGCAAGCGACGCCGTGTGCAAGGTGGCGAAGGTGGCGCGGTCGGCGGGGGTCCCGAGGTCGCGCCGGTTGCGCCGTCGCGACCAGACGGCAAGCCCCACCAACACCACGATCGCCAATGCCGCGAGCGCCAACACACCGGTGCCGTCCATTGCCGAGTCCCGATCAGTCCGCGAGCCGCACAGCGCGCAGGCAATGCGTCACGTAGGGCACCTGCAGGCCGATCACGTCACCGCGCTGGCGGTCGTACAGCTCGCCGACCTGGTTGAGGATGTCGTCGCGGTCTGACTTGTCCAGCACGGCGACGTGTGACCGTGAACGCACCAGATCGATCAGTCCGGCCCGGTCCACCGATTGGTACAGCCGGAAGCGCTGCCATTGCACCGGACCGAAATTGCCGACCAACCCGAGCGCGCCACTGGGATCCTGCATCGAGGTGCGGCCGCCGACTATCGTGCCGAGCCGCCGCACCCACGGCACCGACTCGTCGCGCATGTTCCACACCATCGACAACACA
>Ga0136640_10000019_pt1 | contig 56764 bp, 51 predicted proteins | sample AntDrymUQ8642106_2_FD_105498 | JGI IMG/M metagenome (GOLD analysis project Ga0136640, IMG submission 105498) | Polar desert sand microbial communities from Dry Valleys, Antarctica - metaG UQ864 (21.06) | ecosystem: Environmental > Terrestrial > Soil > Desert | place: Antarctica: Dry Valley...
AGCGCGATGGCAAGGGCCGAGCGAATCGCAATATTGCGTGGGCCCTTCGTTCGTGTCGTAAGAAATACGAGCAGGAGGATTTCGGCGAGAAAGGCCACGAGGCCGCCGCGCGAGCCGCTAAGCACCAAGCTCACACCCATGAGTGCAACCGCTGTAATGTAGAGTAGCTTCTTGTCGCGTTTGACGCTTCCAGCAAATAGAAGACCGAGCGGGACGGCCATCACCATGTTGATAAACGCGGCGAAGTTATGACGGCTAACAAACGAGCCGAACGGGGCTGCACCGAATCGTTCATAAATTCCGTACACTTTTCCCGGACTCAGGAACGACTGCAGAATCGCGAAGAACGCATATGCGAAGCCGAAGATCGCGACGACATTTACGATCCGTTCGATCCGGGCCGCCGTATTGATATGCGCGAGGGTTATCGAGAAAAACAATCCGAGTGCCAGGAAATGCATCGAGGTGAGCTGCGTTTCGAAGGGGGCGGCCGAAATCGTGTTCGGCATCCCCGAAAGGCCTGCCATCTCCACAGCTGTTCCAAATAGAATGGTTTGGATGAAACCGTAAATTGCCGTTGCGTACAGTGGTATCTGTAACAGGTGCCTGCTGAGCCGCAACTCGCCCCCACGAAAGGCATCGTAGGCCCACAGCACGAGCATTAGCCCGACCTGAAGATAGAAGAAGGAGATCGTGGGCTGATGAACAGTTCCGTAAAGCAGAGTTGCGACGATCAGCGAAAAGCAGATCAGAAAGAATATAATTTTCGATGCAAATGTCATCGGTGGCGACTCATCCAAGCGGCTCAATTACAAAATCGTCGTACCACAGCGTCCCGACGAGCGGACAGTTCTCTCCACAAAAGCTGCGGGCGGTGCGGATATACACGCCTTCACAGTTTTCAGGCGTGGTGAAAGGCAGTACGTACTCTGCCCAGTCATTAGTGCCCTGCGCGAATGGCTGCGATGCGACAATAAGCTTGCCGTCGTTTCCGTTGACGATCTCGATCTGAGGCGGGCCCGCGCTTTTCAGGCTTTCCGTCCGAACCCGGAAGCGGAGCCGGTATGATCGTGACTGCCGGACCGCAACGGTCTGGTAGACATTGTAAAACTGAGCCTTGGTGAACCCTCGAAAACCAATTCGCAGACTGCGGCTGCCGGAATTCTTGACGGCCGAGTCGGTGGAAATCTCGACCTTCGGCTCTCCCCGGGAGACGCGCCATCCGAAATAGGTTTCGGTGGCCGGGCCGATCCCGCTCTCAAAGCCTCCGTTCGTTATCGTCTCGGGAGCCGCATTCGTGTCCACGCCTGTGTCGCGCGCGAAAGCAAGCGATTGATTGAAGAATCGGCGGTCATGCAGGCCCTGCGTCATCGTTTTGGCTATTGAGACGTTCGCCTGCTTTTCGTCGACGGAGAGACGACTCCAAACTCGGAGGGCGTCAGCGGCGCGACCGCGTACCGCATAAAACATCGCCAATGTCGCGTTGTCGTCCGCCGTTCCGAATGTAAGCTCCTCGACCTTCGCGGGATCTTTATCAAAATAGTCCCAGGCGAGCGAGAACACTTGCTCGCGGTAAGTGTAGTTATTAACTGTCGCCAGCTTGAGCTCGGCGAAGGCCTCGTCAGGCCGATCCCGCCGAAGCAAAAAATTGCCCAGCTGCCACCGCGGGTAGTTGTAAGTCGGGGCCATCGAGACACTGTGCCTCAATGCAGTTTCGGCTTTTTCGAATTCTTCAGTCTGCTCGTAGGCGCGCCCGAGCTCTATCCACCACCGAAAATCGTCCGGTGCGAGTCTGACGGTATTCTCGAACATTGCAGTGGCCGCCCGCTTCCTTTCTGAGCTCATGACGTTGCGCGAAAGCGAGGCGCGGAGCCACATTCCCAGAGGGTCTGCGGGGGCCATCGACTCCGCAATCTCAGCAATCTCCGCTGCGTCGGAATCCGCAAGACCGGTAATTTCGTTCAGCAAATTTCCGAGCTGCCGTCTGGCACCCACCCAGGAAACGAGCGCCGCCACGATAACGGCAAGCACAAGCACTAGCCGTGCAGCGTTTTTTTTCGAATCGATTCTGACAAGATCGCTCATTTCTCGTGATAGAACTGCCCAATAGACGCAACGACAAACTCCTGCTGCTCCGCTCGAAGTTCCAGATAGATCGGAAGAGCGAGCGTATCATCCGCCGCTTTTTCGGACACCGGGAAGTCGCCCTGACCGTGGCCGAGATAGGCAAAACACTCCTGCACATGGAGGGGCAATGGATAGTAGATATCTGTGCCCACGCCTTTCGCCGTCAAGTGCGAGCGAAGCTCATCGCGGTGGTCGGGAACGGTGATGACATATTGATTGTAAATGTGCCTTGAGGTCTGCCGCTCAATGGGTAGGATAACCTTCGAAGCGAGCCCATGCTCAGCGAAAAGGCGAGAATAATTCGCTGCATTCTCACGCCGACGTTCTGTCCACGCGTCGAGATGCGGAAGCTTTACACGCAGCACCGCTCCCTGGAAACCATCGAGACGGGAATTCAGGCCCACATACTTGTGATAATAACGCTCCTCGCTTCCGTGAACTCGGAGAGCTTGCAGCTTTTGCGCTAGGGCATCGTCGTTCGTCGTAAGGAATCCACCGTCGCCCATTCCACCGAGATTCTTAGACGGATAAAAGCTAAAGCATCCAATCGCACCGAGCGAACCGACGCGAATGCCGTCTTCTTCGGCACCGATCGCCTGTGCGGCGTCTTCGACAACGGAGATGCCGTGCCGTTGCGCAATTTCATTGATCTCGCGCATGTTCGCCGGCTGTCCGTACAGATGCACCGATTCGATCGCCTTGGTTTTCGCAGTTATTTGAGACTCGATCCTCGCGGGATCGATGTTGTAGGTGTCGCTCTCAATATCAACGAAGACAGCAGTCGCACCGAGCCGCGTTATCGAGCTGACCGTGGCGAAAAAGCTATACGGTGTCGTGATCACCTCATCGCCGGGGCCCACGTCGAGCGCCATCAGGGCGAGGAGGATCGCGTCGCTGCCCGACGCACACCCGACGCCATGCGAGACGCCGCAATACTCCGCGAGTTCCTTCTCAAGCTCCGCTACTTCGGCTCCCAGGATGAAACCGTTTGTATCGAGTACGCGCCCAAGAGCCGCCTCGATCTGAGGACGGAGAAGCGCGTTCTGTTCTTTCAGATCTAGCAGCGGAACGAGCATAAGGGACAAAAGGAAAGTTTACCGAAATCATTTCGCGTTTGCATTTTATGCCCTTTGTTTTTAGCCTCGGGTTGTGACCGAACGCGAGAAAAAGCGGATTGCGACTATAATCCGTAGGCTGAAACGAGAGTATCCGGACGCGGAATGCGCACTGATTCACTCGAATCCATTCGAATTGCTGATTGCGACGATCCTGTCAGCCCAGTGTACAGACGCACGCGTGAATATCGTGACGGCCGACTTATTTCGGAAGTATCGCGGCCCTACGGACTTTGCCGCGTCGTCACAAGCGGAGCTCGAGCAGGACGTCAGGTCCACCGGATTTTTCCGGAGCAAGGCCAAAAATATCAAAGCGGCGAGTGAGCGAATTATGTCGGAGTACGGCGGGGAAGTCCCCCGGTCGATGGAGGAGTTGCTGACGCTCGCGGGAGTTGCGAGAAAAACCGCGAACGTCGTGATGGGCAACGCGTTCGGCATCGCGTCGGGCGTTACGGTAGATACGCACGTCGGCAGGCTATCCCGCCGACTCGGCCTTACTGCCTACGAGGACCCAGTCAAAGTCGAAAAAGATTTGCAGCAAATCGTCCCGAAGCGACACTGGGTTATCTTTTCCCACTGGCTCATCTCACACGGGCGAAAGATCTGCATCGCCAGACGTCCGCAGTGCAAGCAATGCGTGCTTGCAGACATTTGCCCCTCTCGCCCGCTATTCGAAGGCTAACTTACGGGCGCGGTGCTGGGGCTGCGGGCATATCCGCCGAAGCGAATCGCGGCAGCATGGTGTCGCTCATAGCAAGCGCGTAAACCGCAGCTGCAATTACTACCGCAGACGCTTTAGCGTCCGATTCTATAACCCGCTCATATGTGTCGAGATTCGTGTGCCACGTCGTCGTGAAATACTCGATCGGATCCTGTTGTATCCCGATCCCAGGAAGGCCGGCGTTATTGAACGACGTGTGATCCGATCCGCCGATACTACGGCTCCGACCGCTTACCACACCGGCGAATCCGAGGTCTGCGAATGGAGCGAGTGCCTCACGAAGTAGCGAAGAGGCTTCGGGGGGACCGAAAATGCTCATACCTCGGGCCTTGCCAGTGCCACTATCGATATTGAAATACCCGTTGAACTTTCCGTATTCTGGTCCCGGCTTTTCAGCCGTTCCAAAGTGACGGCTCACGTATGCAAGAGAGCCAAGGAGACCTTGCTCCTCGCCGCTCCAGAGGGCGACGCGGATGGTGCGCCGAGGCTTCACACCGATCGCTTTCAGAATACGCGCTGCCTCCATCATCGTTGCGCACCCAATAGCGTTGTCGGTTGCTCCCGTAGCGGCGTGCCATGAGTCGAGGTGTCCGCCGAGCATCACAACCTCGTCCTTCTTGTCGGTGCCGGGGATCTCTGCGATCGCGTTGTAGCTTGTGACGCCTGACGGCACGGTTCGATTCCGAACGTCAAACTCAAGCTGAACATCGTTCTTCCTTTCCAGGAGGCGCACGATGCGCCCGAAATCTTCATTCCTCATGACGACGGTCGGAACAACTTTCGTGACATCGAATGTTCTATTGTTGAAGGCCCGAATTAACCCAAGATCCATCGCCGCGTCGTTAACCCGCAGTGCCGCGTTGTTTTCAACAAGGAATCTATCCAGCTGTTCGCCGATCTGCTGCGCCCTGAGGGCACCTTCGCGTGCGGGAACGTTTTGTGGACCAACCGTGACCGGCGGCGGCCCTTGCGGTGCCGGTGTCGTTGGGTCGAACCTGCGCTTAGCTTCGTCATCGGCGATTCGGCGCGGTCGCGGCTCGATCGTGACGGGAATAACGGCGGGTTTTCCAACGAAGACTATCTTGCCGGTCACCTCTGCCTTCATCTTTTCGAAATATGCGCTTAGCTCACCTTGCGTCGGCGGCAGCGCGACCGCAGGATTGTCCGCTGAGGGAACCTGAGGAATTACCAGATGGACCGGCTTACCGCGCACGATCCCTTTTGTGGACGGCGTCCACGCCAGCACTTCGAACGTCAGTGCATCCTGCACGGGTGTGTGCATCATTCCAAATGCACGCTCATTGACCCAGCCCGGATGGCCGAATTCCCACGGCTCAAGGGCGGCATTTGAAAAGCCCCACGAGCTCATTTCCCGAATTGCCCATTTTGCCGCATTTACGTGGTTCGGGGAGCCCGTCAGACGTGGGCCGTAGAGGTCGGTGAAATAATGGAGAGTATTCATTATCTTTGAATTCTCCATACCTTCCTTCCGGATCGCCGCTGCTACGTCCAAGGACGAGCGTGTCGCCGCGTTCTGCGCAAGGCCGGAGAATACAAAAGATTGAATCAGCACCAATGCAAGAGCGATGCGGGATCGTACGAGTAATTTCATAGCAGGATTAACCTCAGTGTCGGCGGACTACATTCCCTTGTAGTTGGGGCCACCGCCGCCTTCGGGCGTGACCCAATTTATAATCTGATACGGATCGGCGATGTCACATGTTTTACAGTGCACACAATTCGAAAAATTTATCTTCAGTTCACTCCGTCCGGTAGAAGGATTTTGTTCCATTTCATAGACGGCCGCCGGGCAGAATCGCTGACACGGGTTGCCGTACTCCTCGACGCAACGTGTCGCGCAGATGTCAGTATCGAGGACGTGCAGGTGAACGGGCTGATCTTCGTTGTGAGCAACAGCCCCGTAAAAAACATCCGTGACCTTATCGAATGTTAGCTGCTTATCGAACGCCAGATCCTTATAACGATCGGCTCGGAGGTGGTCATTCGGCCCTATCGGCCCATCCTCACGTGCCATTGAGGAGGCGTCGAGCTTTTCCATCCGCTCGTGTCCGGCGACGTGATGCTCTTTCGGCATAAAGCCCCATGCGAGCCCGCGCGTGACAAATTGCAGACCGGTATTGATGAGGGCCGCCCACCGTCCTTTCTGGAACGCGCCGTGGAAATTGCGGACGGGATGCAGCTCGTCGTAGATCCACGAGAGATTAACCTTTTCCTCGTAATGCCGAAGCGTAGCGGTCGAGAAATCCTGATGCTCGAAGGCGTTGATGATCGTCTCGGCGGCGAGCATTCCGGATTTCATTGCGGTGTGAATGCCTTTGATCCGTTGACCATTGAGAAATGAACCCGAATCACCCACGATCAGAACGCCATCCGCATAGAGTCTAGGCATCGTGTAGTAGCCGCCGGTATTTATCGCCTTTGCCCCGTACTTAATCATCTTGCCGCCATTGAGGACAGCGGCGACTTTCGGGTGCGCTTTGAACTTTTGAAATTCGGCGTGTGGATCGATCAACGGGTCCTCATAGTCGAGCCCGGTCACGTATCCGATGCTGATCATGTTGTTCTTGAGGCCGTAGATCCAGCCGCCGCCGTAGGTTCGCGCATCAGACGGGAAGCCAAGCGTATGCACCACCTTGCCTTCGGTAAAATTCTCAGCCGGAACTTCCCAAAGTTCTTTTACTCCGAGCGAAAACACCTGCGCCTCCTTGCCGTCGCTGAGGCCAAGTCGGGACGTGAGCTGTTTCGCCAGCGAACCGCGCGAACCCTCGCCAAGCACGGTCACCTTTGCGAGAATATCGACGCCCGGCTCAAAGTTCGGCTTATGCTTGCCTTCTTTATCAATGCCTTTGTCTCCGGTGCGAATCCCGATCACGCGGTCACCCTCGTCATAGAGAATCTCTGAGGCAGGGAACTCGGGAAAAATATTCACGCCCGCCTCCTCGCACTTTTGTCCAAGCCATTCACAGATCTTGCTCAGGCTGACGATGTATTTTCCCTTGTTCTTGAGCGGCGGCGGCACCAGCGGTGCGTTAAAGCCTCCGCCCTTAGTGAGATACCAGAACGCATCCTCCGTTACGACCGTATCGACCGGACAGCCCTGATCGAGAAAGTCGGACATCAGTTCACGCATCGCAATCGGGTCCATCACGGCCCCGGATAAGATATGCGCACCTACAAATGGGCCTTTCTCGACAATCGCAACTTCGAGATCGTCAATTTTCTTGCCGAATTTTCGTCCCTTTTCGACGAGCTCGTTGTGTCCTGCTATCGCCTTCTTAAGGTGGAGCGCCGCCGCCAGATTGGCCGGCCCGGCACCCACAAACACAACGTCCATCTCGATCTGTTCGCGTTCGATCTTCATAATGAATGCGTAATTTTAGCAAACGGGCGGTGGAAACACGACCGGGAGGAATTTTAGGTGATCGGTTCGGCTATTTGAGCATCGACGCTCGCCGACGTTAAGGAAATCGGGCGCGAAACGATGAGAGCTCGGCACGAAGCCGCATAAATCGCTTCCGCAGCCCTGAAAGTGCTTCACGAAGTGGTGCAAATCGTTCACGAAGGAGAATGACCTATGAATTTCGAAGAAGAACTTCAAAAAGGTGGCTATTACGAAGCTCTGGCTCAATACGAATCGATGCTGCGACAGCGTGAATTTCGTCGTGCGAACGAGCAGGATTTCGCCAACGACGATACCGAAGAGTTCAAGGATGCCGTTGCCGAGATCGACGCAATTCTGCCCGACCTTAAGACAAAGCTCGACACGCAATACGCCGCGATAATGAAACGCGTCGACGCCGAGAATGACCTCGACTTATCCCGCGAGGCCCTGATCGGCCAGCTAGAAATCATCGCCGACGCGTGTGAAGAAAAGCAACCCGAAACGTCCGACTGGATCCGCCGTGTTCTCGCCGGCGAAGATGTCGGCCCGATCCCAAAACCACGTCCCGTTGAGCAGAAGGACGCAACCGGCCCGGACGAATAAGACTTATGCCAAAAGACAGATCAGACGAAAAAGCGGAACGCGAGCTGGTGGAACTATATCGTCAGCGGGAAGAACTAAAGGAGGCCATCAAGTTCGCACCGCCTGACAGGATCGCGGCAGGACAGGCGTTACTGAGGGCTGTCGAAGCAGATATCGAAAAGTACGAAGGCGCTATCGCACCTGTGCAAGAGGCGCTAAGTGCCGTAGAGAAAGCGCTCCGTGCCCGGCGGCAGCAAGCCCTCGAACTGCTCCCCGTCCTCGACAAGATGGAAAAAGAACCTACAATGCCCAAGGCCGCTCTCGAAAAGATCAAAGAAACCCGCGCGCTGTCGCTAAAGTTCCTCCGCGAAGACGCCGAAGAACGCGGCATCCCGAACGACGATCATTAGTTGTGAATTACGCCGACGAAGCTACGGCATCTCGCTCGAAGAAGGCAGCCCCGAAGGCATGAAAGGCGGCCGCAGGATGTATTATTTTAAGAACACGCCATGGACATCCGAAAGTATGAGTAAACTGCCATGATGACAAAAAAGAAACGGCTGTTCCTGATATTGTGGTCGGCGGGTTTTGTGGGCATTCTTTCGTTTTTGCTCATCGATCTGACACGCCTGATTGAGATCGTGCCGCTGCCGCCCGGAACCGAGGTGCCGCAGATCGATCCCACACTGTTAATGGCCATTGGCCTTATCCAACCGACGGTCATTATGTCGGTAATGGTGCTGATCGGAGTCTGGCTTGCAGCGAAAGTAGGTTTATCGGCGCCCGTGGCTGAAAGTATCGCGAGCAAAGGTAATTGGTTCGCCGCACTAAAGCCGCAGATCGTTCCGGGAATTATCGGCGGAATGGTTGGCGGCGTTGCGATCGTATTAATTGCCGCAGCGTCAAAACCATTCCTGCCCGCCGAGGCCGTCGCCTTGATAGGCGAATTTACCAAACTGCTTCCGCTCCCGACACGTTTTCTTTACGGCGGCATCACCGAAGAGCTCCTGCTGCGTTGGGGCTTGATGACGCTGCTTGTGTGGGCGGCGTGGCGGCTTTTTCAAAAAGGGCAGGGCAGCCCAAAAGGGTGGTATTTTGTCGCCGCGATCCTCGTCTCGTCGCTCGTCTTCGGCATCGTCCATCTGCCGGTCGCGTTTATGCTGTTCCCCGAACCGACGCTCGCTTTGATCTTCTTCGTGATCGCTGCCAACTCCGCCTTCGGCCTGATCGCGGGCTGGCTTTACTGGAAAAAAGGCCTCGAATCCGCAATGATCGCCCACATCCTCACCCACATCGTATTGTTCACGGCGAGTTCTCTTGGGACTTATTTTTGAGGCGTCCACCAACTAGGCTTCGCGGCGGCAGCTACGGCATTCGACAGATCACGCAGCGGCAACTCCACCTCCCTGCCGCTTCACCGCCTTTCCCGCTCTTTTTCTTTTCTTGGATATGGGCATCTGTTATCGACCGATTTGTTGCATGCTTCGGCAAGCCGTGTTGGAGAGCTTTATCAATTGAGATTAAGAGACGATCCTTCCTCGTTGGGCCTGGCCGTTCCGTATCGCCTTACGTTGTAGAACTTAAACAGGAATATTACTGTTGGGAGGAAATGCAGGAAACCACAAAATATCAGTTGCGACGCGCTCATCGGATGTTGGCGATCGAATGATGACGTGCTCCAGCCTCCAAGCATCCAAGCGGCTATCAAAACGATGCTGCCAACCAGGTTGAGCAACCCTAAGATGCCGAAGACCTTTAGCGTCGACCGATCGTAAAGGCTTACCATCAACACAGCCATCGCAGGAAAGTAGAATCCGCCCAAGTCGACGTACAGGAATAACATAAACCATATGAAATTACCGTGACCGCCGCCCGTTGCCATTATTGTCCATAGCCCATATACAACGGCATATATCAAGCCGATCCCGCCCGCAATGACCTGTTTGACCGACTGTGATGACATCTACTCAACGCTCCTGGGAGATAGCATCGCGAGAAAATGGGGATCGTCCTTCAGGTAAACGATCTGCGACGCCTTTATCTTTAGACTCCACTGTTTCGACAGATCACGCACCGGCAACTCCACCTCCCTGTGCTTCACCGCCTTTCCCGCTCTTTTTCTTTTCTTGGATACAGGCATAGTTTATTGCGCTCCTGCGTAGAAACTGTGTCATCAAAATGGCCAGAGTAAGGCGGCTTCCGGAACGACAATCCTTAGCGCCAGTTCTCTTTGTTGATCACTATTAACTGTTAACTATTCACTCTTAGCTGCTTCGTGCTACATTTGCGGTGAAATCCGTAGGTCAGAACCACGTGCGGTAGCGGGTGGTTTAACACGAACCATCTCCTAGCTTATTGGACCCGAAGAAGTTACTTGAGGAAAGCGGCTGCACACGGGCGCAGAGGACCTTGAAACTACCAGGCAGGCGTGCGATCCTTCGATCTTTCGTTAAGGCGATCAAGGTAAAGAACGCAAAATGGCAGGTCTGACCCTTCTTTTTAACGACTGAGTATAAATATGGCTGAGTACGGACACGGCAACCACTGGGACTGCTTCACGAATACCGAAGATCTGGTCGAGCGTCATTTACCTCGTATCCTGACTGACGGCGTACTTGAGGACACAGGCTCTGTTGACGGTTTTCTTTTTGAGGATCAGGGTCGGTGCGAGACGACCGTCTTTTCATTAGTTGCACCCGATACGCCGCTCTCAGCGATGGCTCTGGTGGGCATCAACGTCCTCAACGAGACGAACGAGATGGTCAGCGCGTACCCATATGTGAAGACCGGAACTGTTCTGAAGCTCCGAATTGAGGAGATCCACGAATGGCCGAACGGCTACGAGGCCGCGATCACGGGCGAAACCGACTGTGGCTTGGCAATATCGTTTTTCGATACAAAATACTTCAAGCACAAGAGCAGTTACAGGGTAGGCGACCAATATCAGTTTTCCATCGCCGCTTCAGCTTACTCGGCGGAAGGTCTCCAGGAGCGTACCTTCCAGTTCGAGGGACAGCAAGCTGTGGATTTCTTAAAGAAGACCGGGCGTTCGCCTGAGCGTGACGAGGACGGGAGTATTCGACCGGTTGTATTCGATCTTTCCGGACTCGTGGCCTATCTGCCGGGCGGCGGGTCGTTTCCCGATGATGCCGAGTTTCAGTCGCCTGTGATCAGTATTTCTGAGGTTCAGGGTTTCGGTGCCCCATTCTACTGTTTGAAAATATACCTGCACCGCGAGCCCGAGATCGTCATCGACCTATACGCAAAACAGCACTTGTTCAGCGCGGTGCCGCAGGAAACCGACCCGGTCCGTGGCATGCTCTGGATGCAGGGGAGCTTAGCGGAATGATCTACGGCTATATTCCGCTCACCTACGTAACGCGCAAGGCCTGAGGTTGAAATTGCTCAACGGAAGCCTACAACGTCGGGCTCGGCGGGGTGCATAGATGGACGGAAAACTACCGAACAGTAAGGAATTATTTGAGTCGCTCTTCAGTGATCTCTACCAGAATAAGGTCATCTATCACGAACGCGTGACGATGCTTTGCGAAGTGGTCAGGTATGAGGTGACGGACGAGGGATTTGAGATTTGGCTCAATTGGTTAAAGCCGCTCTACCTGGGCCCTTTTCATCCGGTGTATTTGGATACTCGCGAAGAGATCCATCTGGGGGCCGCATTTTTGCTGGGGGGCGCATTTTTGGCAGACGAGGGTGCCTTCCGTCTATACGACGGGCACCGGATCAGCCGCCCGTACTGCCCATTTACCTTGTGGACAAACAAAGAAACCGTTGAAGTCGCCTGCAAAATGAGCGACGAAGAACTGGAAACGAACCTACACGAGCTGCTCTGGAACTCGTCACCAGCGGAACCGGTCTTGGATAAGCGCAATTAAAGACTGTATAGCGTGCTGACGGGCGCGAAGTAACGCCAGCCTGGCCTTTTCACGTCCCCTGAAGCGTCGTAATCAAACAGGCGTTGGAAACACGACCGGAAGGAATTTTAGGTGCGCGGTTCGGCTTAAGAAGAAGGTTGCGATCCAATGCCGCGTTGTTTAAAGTGTGTGGCTACAACTCTGCGCCGGGGGGTGTTGTCGAGTTTTACGTTGAGTGAAGTGTGTGCAGTGTTCCCGGTGATGTAACGAGCGTCGTTATTGGCTAGGCTTTTTTATTTCAATAAAATAGCTCTATGGACGTCCACACAAAAGAGCAACGCTCAAGGAACATGAGGGCCATCCGGAGTACGAATACGAAAATGGAGATTGTTCTGGCAAAAGCGCTTTGGGCACGTGGACTTCGTTATCGCAAAAACGACAAGAAGGTGTTCGGGCGACCCGATCTCACTTTGAAGCGGTACAAACTAGCGATCTTCGTTGACAGTGAGTTTTTCCACGGAAAGGACTGGGAAAACAGCAAGTTTATTATCAAATCCCAACGGGAATTTTGGTGGAAGAAGATTGAGGGTAATATAGCAGAGACATCGTCGTTAATAACCATTTAAAAGAAACGGGTTGGACAGTCCTACGATTTTGGACCGATGAAGTTAAGCGAAACCTAAGCACCCCAGAACATGAATATCTTTCCGTATCGCTACGCAAGATGAAACAAGGACAAAGACTGTGGACGCGAGACGAGCTCATTCTTGCAATGAGCTTATATTGCCGGATTCCATTCGGCAGATTGCATAGTCGAAATCCTGAAATCATAAACCTCGCCAACCTATTAGGACGCACGCCGAGTTCGGTTGCTTACAAACTGGTTAATTTTGCAAGTCTTGATCCTTCATTACAGGAACGCGGAATCAAGGGAGCCGCAAACGCGAGCAAACTTGATAAAGAAATATGGCAGGAGTTTGCGAATCACTGGGACGAATTGCCCTTCGAAAGTGAGCGATTGCGCGCAGAGCTTGAAGGCACAACAGTTGAGAAACTTAATAATATCGGCGAAGACGAATTGCCGCCGAGAGGTCGAACCAGAGACCAAATAGTCAAGGTTCGCGTCAATCAATCCTTTTTTCGTAGTTCTGTTCTCGCTGCATACAACAATACATGCTGTATTTCGGGAATCCGTTATCCGCAACTTTTGATTGCGGGCCACATCCGTCCATGGGGATTAGATGAGGAAAATCGGCTTAATCCGAGAAATGGGATTGCGATTAATGCCCTTCATGACAAGGCATTCGATGCAGGTCTAATTACCATCACACCCGATTATCTTATTAGGGTTTCTTCTGAGCTGGACGCAACATCAAAGCGGGATCCGATTAGGCGATTCTTTTCAAAATACGCAAATCGACCAATGATTTTGCCGTCACGATTTCTTCCGGACAAGGAGTTCTTGCGATATCACAATGAAGTCAGATTTCGACCCTAAACAAATCCTCTCGTTCGACGAATTGCCCGAAGCCGTGAAAGAGGAGTTTTCTGTCCACAATGAGGACGATTTACAGTTTGATCCGTACTCCTGCCGCTTTCGAGCGGTGTTTGTTTCTTATGAGCAGCTCACTGAGGAATTGGATAATGTTTACGGAGCAAACCTTATCGATGCCGTTGACGATGAATACGTTCTAGAATTGGCCGCTAATATTAAGAAATTTGGAACGCGTCAACTTCCCATAGGAAGTGAAGGCAATCATCGAAAGCTCGCCCATCACTATCTGGGTAGAGGAATGTGGCGCTACCAAGTAATCCCGTTGGGTGTGGATGAGTTTGTATAGGTGGTCTTATCGGCTACGCCGTTCGATGTGCGGAAAAGCTCCGCTTTTCCGTAAGATAAAAAATAATCTCCGCGGCTACGCCGCCGCTTTACGTAGGTAATGAGAATATCGCAGGATACACCTTGTTATTATCTGACCTCGGTTGCAAAAGACCGTCTGCCCGTCTTCAGAACCGACGTTATTAAGGAGATAGTGTGCAACGCTCTCAGCGAAGCCTGCAAGTCCGGCGGCATCATGATTTTTGCCTATGTCATCATGCCCGACCACACACATTTGGTCACCAATAGTACGAGAAGTATTTCTGACGTTTTGCGATTCACGAACGGCATTGTGGCGAAGCGTGTTCTCGACTATCTCAAAGAAAACAACTTCGAGAGTTCGCTCGCAAAGCTCCGCGAACAGCAAAAGGGCCGGAATCACAAGTACTCTCTATGGCAGCATCACCCGAATGCCTTTGCGATCATCGGTGAAGACACTATGATGCAAAAGGTAAATTACATTCATCAAAATCCGGTGAGAGCAGGACTAGTGGAACGCTCGGAAGACTATCGCTTTTCGAGCGCCCGGCTTTGGCGAGGTAATCCGCTGGAAGATGAACCTTTTATTACAGATCATAAACAAATCGACTGGAGACGGGCGGCGTAGCCGCGAAGATTAGGGGAAACTTACGGAAAAGCGGAGCTTTTCCGCACATCGATGGGCAAAGCCCGAGCGAATTCATGACGGAGATGTCAGATATTGATGGAATTATTTGGGGACAGCAATACACCTACCCGATTGAGATCAAAGAGAAAACGGTCGCTCCCGATAATAAGCTCGGGCCCTACTTTGGCCTTGACGTCGGCCCCTTTGTAAAATTGGCGTTTTACGCTGCAAAGAAAGGTAATCTCCATTCATTGTTTTTCGTTCGCGAGATAAATAACACGGACGACCGAGAACTAGCGAATTGGTGGTTCATTACGTTTGATACGCTCGCCCAATTTGCTTCGTGGATTCCCCAAGGTGGTGGCATGAATATGCAAGGCGGCGGCAGCACTGTGGTGAAAATTCCTCGAGGAGAGTTTACTCAATTAACTGCTCAAGCGTTGGCCAACCTATGACAACCCTTGTGGGCGGATCGACAGCACCGAGTCAAACCGGAGAGACGAATGCCTCACGCGGAGAGACGAATGCCCCACGCGGAGACGCGAATGCCTCACGCATAGTTTGATCAGGTAATTCGCTAGTCCTCAAGTTGCTTTTTCAAACTTTCGGCATACGGTGCGCGGGCGACGCCTTTTTCGGTGATGATGGCGGTGACGAGGTCGTTTGGCGTGACGTCGAAGGCGTAGTTGCTCACGAGAGTATTATCCGGGGCGAGCTGGATATCCTTGATGTGAGTCACCTCGCGGATATCGCGTTCCTCGATGGGAATCTCGTCGCCGGTCGGGCAATTTAAATCGACGGTGGAAAGCGGTGCGGCGACATAGAAGGGAATGCCGTGACGCTTAGCCAGGACCGCGACCATATAGGTGCCGATCTTGTTGGCGACGTCGCCATTGGCGGCGATTCTATCCGAACCGACCACTACCGCATGCACGCCGCCTTTCTTCATAATATGTCCGCTCATATTATCGGTGATGAGGGTGACGGGAATGTCGTCTTCCATTAATTCCCACGCTGTGAGGCGAGCGCCTTGCAGGTAAGGCCGCGTTTCGTCGGCGATGACGGAAATAGTTTTACCCTGATCGACCGCTCCGCGAATCACGCCGAGCGCCGTTCCCCAAACGCCGCCCGTTGCCAGCGCGCCTGCATTGCAGTGAGTGAGAACAGTGTCGTTGTCCTTTAACAACTCGCCGCCGAATTGTGCGATCAAACGCTGCGATTCGATGTCCTCTTCGTGGATGGCCTTCGCGTCGGCAAGCAGAATCTGTTTTATCTCGCTAACAGATTTTCCGTCGGCTTTGGCGCTCGCAAAGGTTCGCTTCATCCGGTCGATCGCCCAGAAAAGGTTCACCGCGGTCGGGCGCGTTTTGCCGAGAACGTCGGACGCATAATCGACCTCATCTTCGAGATCTGCCACCGAAGTCCCGACGAAAGTCTTTGCGGCAAGCGCAATCCCGTACGCGGCCGATACGCCGATCGCGGGCGCGCCGCGCACGACCATGTCCTTGATGCCGGCCGCGACCTCGGTATAACTCTTGAGCGTCAGCCACTTAGTTTCGCCCGGCAGCAAGCGCTGATCGAGCATCAGGACGCCTTCGTCAGACCATTTAACGGGGATTATGTCGAGTTTCATAAAAAGGCAGATTATATAACGGAGTCAGGCGCGCAAGAAGTAGGGGCGGTGATTCAACATGCGCGTTCCGCCCTTACTGCGTGCGGGCTTGTGCCAATGTTGGCCGTCGTTTATATTCGACTGATACTTTCACGAGATGATGACGGAGGCTTCGATCGATATCCCTGCACCTGCTTTAACGCCGCTCGCCGAAGAAATCTATAGAACCGACTTTGAGATAAATCGCGAGATGCCGCCGGCCTTGCGTTCTCTCGTCGAGATCTCCGCGAATTTCTACTGGTCCTGGCAGAGTGACGGAGCTCGGCTCTTTCGCGACATCGATGCAACGCTCTGGGACCGCTGCGAGCAAAATCCACGTTTGTTTTTGAAAAAGGTCAGTTCCGTTCGCCTTTGGCAAAAGGCGCTCGATGCGGAATATGTAGAGCTCCTCGAGCGCTTTCACAATCAGTTTCGAAACTACATTGAGAAAGCGCCGACTGGCGGCGTAGATGAGCCTTCTGCCGGTCATCCGGTCGCCTATTTTTGTGCAGAGTATGGCGTACACCAGTCGCTGCCGAATTATTCGGGCGGGCTCGGAATTCTCGCGGGCGATCATTTGAAGTCTGCCAGCGATCTCAACGTCCCGCTCGTTGCCGTCGGACTGCTATATCGGTACGGTTACTTCCGGCAAAGAATCAGCCACGACGGCTGGCAGCTCGAGGCTTACAACGATGTGTTTGCATCCGAGCTCGCGCTTACGCCCTTGTTCGATGAGGAAGGGAACCGAGTCACGGTCTCGGTCCACATCCGTGATCGTGAGGTTGTCGCTCAGGCGTGGCACGCGGCCGTCGGTCGCATCTCGCTTTATCTGCTCGATACGAACGTAGAGCGAAACGATCCGACCGATCGACTTATCACCGGCCATCTTTACGGCGGGGATGTCGAGACGCGCATTGTTCAGGAAAAGGTCCTCGGCATCGGCGGCGTCCGACTCCTGCGTCAGCTGAGGATCGATCCGTCAGTGTTTCATCTGAACGAGGGCCATGCCGCATTTTCGACGCTGGAGCTTTGTAGAGAGCACCTCGAGAAAAATTCGGCAGATGACTTTGCCGATGCCGTTGCCGCAGTCAAGCCACAGTGCGTATTTACAACGCACACACCGGTCGCGGCGGGGAACGACGTGTTTGCTCCCGACAAACTTTCCGCTTGTTTCAGCGAGGAGTTTGTTTCGGATCTTAAATTAACTGAGCAGGAGTTTCTCGCCCTCGGGCGAGCAGATTTGTTCGACGGCACTGAGTCGTTTGGGATGACGCCTTTGGCGATACGAATGTGCCGCTCCGCGAATGGAGTCAGCGAAAAGCACGGCGAGGTCTCGCGGAAACTCTGGCTAAAGATGTTTCCAGATCTCGCGGACGCATCCGCGGTGCGGATCACGTCGATAACGAACGGCGTTCACGCACCGACCTGGATCGCCCCGAACTTTCAGCAGGTTCTTGCGCAGGTGTCGGGCCGCAACTGGCGAAAAGACGTCGGTAACGCGGCCGTCTGGGCAGAAAATATTTCACGATTATCCGATGAGGATATTTGGAGAACGCACTGCGATCTAAAGAATCTGCTCATTGCGTTTGTTCGCGAGCGCACCCGGGCGAAAGAAACTGGCTCGGTTGAGACGATCAACGAGCACGAGGATACTTTACAGCTGTGTTCGCCCGAAGTATTAACGATTGGCTTTGCCCGTCGCGTCGCAGCTTATAAACGTTGGGACTTGATTTTCTCGGATCTTCCGCGCCTATTGAAAATGGTAGACGATGCCGAGCGGCCGGTGCAGTTCGTCTTTGCCGGCAAGGCACACCCGCAGGATCGTATCGCAAAGGGGATTTTGCAGGAACTGATGAGCATTGACAGCAAGTCTAACTGGCAGAATCGTGCGGTTTTCATCGAAGATTATGATCAGGAGGTCGCGCGTTATCTCGTGCAGGGCGTCGATGTTTGGATGAATGTTCCGCGACGGCCGATGGAGGCCAGCGGGACGAGTGGAATGAAGGCCGCGATGAACGGCGTGTTGAATTTCTCAATCCTGGACGGATGGTGGGTCGAGGGGTTCAATCTCGAGAACGGATTTGCTATCGGCGATTTGCGTGAGGATCTGACGGAAGGTGATATGGACGCAGCCGACGCTGAGGCTATGTATTCGACACTAGAGAACGCGGTCGTGCCATCATTTTACGAACGAGACGAACGTGGGCTCCCGCGGCGATGGATCGCGATGATGCGGAATTCGCTCGCGACGCTGACTCCAAAATTTTCGAGCGATCGCATGGTCGCCGAATACCTCGACAGGATCTATAAAGGATAGTTTACCTATATGCAGCAGGACGAATTTACAACGGGCGCGATACAGCCGGTCGAATGCTTCAAGGAAGGCTGGAAGATCATCAAGGATGAGTATTGGCTCATGTTTGCGATCGCGATCGTCGGTGCGCTTATCGCAGGCGCCTCGATGTATATCCTGATCGGGCCGATGATCTGCGGCATTTATATCGCTTTCTTGCGCAAGATCGATGGCGGCAGGGCGAACTTTGACGACCTCTGGAAAGGATTTAACTATTTTGGCAAGAGTCTGCCGGTCGCGATTGCCTTTGTTGTCCCGATCGTCGTCTGGGTCGTTGTAATCATTGTGACTATCTATGCACCGATCATCGCGGGAGCTGTCGGCGGACGCGGAAGCGAAGGATTAGTCGTCGGAACTTTCTTATTCGCACTCGCAATCGACCTGGCAGTCGGGATCGCAATGACGATATTTCACGCGATGCTGATCTTCTCGTTTGCTCTCGTGGTCGATCGTGAAATGTCCGGAATCGATGCTATAAAGCTGAGCGCCAGGGCCGCGATTAAGAATGCTTCGGGGGTCGCCGGCCTTCTCGGCGTGTCGTTTGTTCTTCTTGTGCTCGGATACCTCGCATTTTGTATCGGCGTCTACTTCGTGATACCGATAATGACAGCGGCATACTTAGTGGCGTATCGACGAGTTTTCCCAAAAATGGAAAATCGCGAGTTCGAGCCGCCGCCGATCAGCGCTTACGGCGGGGGTTAATATGGCAGCGAATTTTATAGAGATTGAATCCGCCGAACAGCTCGAAGGATTGTTTAACGCGTCCTTTGACCGGCCCGTCGCGATTTTCAAGCACAGTAACTCGTGCGGTATTAGTGCGCATATCTACGAGATGGTCGCGGGCGTAGACGGCACCATTAACCTCGTAGTCATCCAGGAGCACCGCAACCTTTCTAACGATATTGCCGAGCGGACGGGCCACCGCCATCAATCGCCGCAGGCTTTTGTAATCAAAGATGGAAAGGCGATCTACCATGCCACTCACTACGGCATCGATCCGGCAAAAATTGAAACCGCCCTGACCTGCTAAAGCATCGGGGAACAACCCTTACTCGGCGACCAAATGCAAAAGTTGCTGCGTGGCAAAGAACAAAGCGACGCCCGCGAAGACAGAGATCGAGACCAGAGGACTCCTGTCGCCGTGGTGGTTGATCTCAGGTATGAGGTCGCTTGCCGCGACGTATAGCGTAACGCCCGCCGCAAGCGGCAATGCGTAGGCGACCGTGAATCCCATGCTTGCGCCCACAAAATAGAAAAGTACGACGCCTGCGAGGGTCGTCAGCCCAATCAGGGAAGTTGAGATGATCACCTCGCGACGGCCTTTGCCGGCCGCGAGTATCATCGAGCCAATCGTAAAACCCTCCGGAAACTTGTGCAGGAAGATGGCGATGAAGACAAGCAGTCCAAATTGGGAACTAACGCTCGCCGCCGCCGCGATCGACACTCCATCGAAAAACGTGTGAATCAATAATCCCGCCACGGCCGTATACGCCGCCGACCCCGAAATCAATTCGTGATCATGTTCATCGCAATGCATTTCCTCACCCAGATGAAAGTGCGGAGCAATGGTGTGCTCGAAGAATTGGGTGAGCAGGTATCCGCTCATGACGAGCAGCATCGGAATGAAATATGAGCTTTCGGGATCGCCCGTAGTCCGTTGCTGCCACAGCTGAATGGACTTTGGCAGCATCTCGAGTACCGTAACGGCAAGCATGAAGCCCGCGCCGAGGGCGAGAAGATACTTCAGGTACCGTTTGTGCGTCGAATGGAGTCGGGACGGAAAGAGACTTAGGCCGCCCAGCACGTTTGCCGTGGCAGCAAGTATTCCGAAAATCAGAACTTGAATCGAGGTGGAGTCCATGACGCGAGGCGCGGCTTAATCCTATTACACGTGACGCGCAATCGGCAAAATGCGGGCAATTATTGATGCACCCCAGCGCTTAGAAATGTTATTCCGGTGCTTAAGAATATTTCTTTAGAATTGTATTGACAAAATTTCAAACCTCGGCGTATTATCCCTATTAGCATTTGGTTATTGGAAACCGAAGAGGACAGCACAGCTCGCAAATGCGCGCACAAGTGCTTAAGAATTTAAGCCTCCAAAACACCCAATCTCCAGTGTCTTCGCAAGTCGCGTGATTTGCAGGGAAGCGACCTGACGGGAGCCGAGCGAAACGCGGATTGCACACCACCGGACACACTTATCTTTGAGGATTACGCTCCTCTGCGTCGCACTTTGCGCATGAGCGTGAGCGGGATCAGTTTGCTCTTTGAATATGTCAGGACATGAACCTGGGTTTACCCATCGAAGCGTCCTACTGGACGAGATCCTCGAAATCCTTTCGGGATTAGCCGGCGAGACCATCGTGGATGCGACCCTCGGTTTGGGAGGTCATGCCGAGGCGATCCTCGACGCCCTCGCGACGACGCGGGTGATTGGCATCGATCAGGATGCAACGGCCTTGTCGATGGCATCTGAGCGGCTCGCGAGCTTCGGCGAAAGGTTCGAAGCACGACACGCGAATTTTTCGGCAATCGCCGCGATCGTGAAAAAGAACAGCGTCGCCGGCATCATCGCCGATTTGGGGGTCTCGTCGATGCAGCTTGATGACATCTCTCGCGGGTTTAGTTTTCGCTTCGATGCGCCGCTCGATATGCGAATGAATCCTGAGGAAGGCAAGACGGCTGCGGAATTGCTCGCTGAGTTAGATCAAGAGGCGCTGGCGAACGTAATTTACGAGTTTGGGGAAGAAAGAAAATCCCGGCGCATCGCCCGTCGGATAATTGAAAAAAGAGAAGCCGGCGAGCCGATCGAGACTACTCGACAGCTCGCAGAGTTGATCGAGAGAACGGTCCGCCGAGGCCCGAAAGACAAGATTCATCCGGCGACCCGGACGTTTCAGGCCTTGCGAATCGCGGTCAATCGGGAGCTCGAGGTTATCGAAGGATTCATCGACGACTCGTTAGATATTTTGAAAAAGGACGGAATCCTGGCCGTCATCACCTTTCACTCGCTGGAAGATCGAATCGTGAAGAATCGGTTTCAGCTGCTCAACGGAAAATGTATCTGCCCGCCGCGCATTCCGATGTGCATGTGCGGTGCGGAAAAGAAGATTGAGATTTTGACAAGAAAGCCCATCGTTCCGTCGGAACGAGAGCAAAACGAAAACCCGAGATCACGCAGTGCGAAGCTGCGAGCATTTAGAAAGCTCTAGACAATACGCCCCGTAGGAGAACGACCCGATGCCCGCTAGACCCATCAGAAAACCCCGTGCCACGCGCACGCCGTCACGCCCGCGAGTCAGCCGTTTGAAGCTTTATTTAATGATGGGGCTCATGGGCGCCATTATCGTTTCCGGATTTTTCTTTGCCGCACGGCAGCATTTTCTTTCCTGGGACTACGGAATGAAGAATTCGCGGCTGCGCAAGCAGCTCGACGATCTCGAAACTGAAAAGCGGCGGCTCTTGCTCGCCCGCGAGAACTCTTCGTCGCCTGTCGAGGTCAAACGTTCGGCAAGGAAGCTTGGCCTTTTCGATACGCCCGTCGAGGTCGCCCCGAGAGCGGAGCTCGCATCTCTTACCCGTCCCGCACGGCCCGAAAGCATAGTCGAGGCTAAGGTCACGAAGACGGTAGACGCCAAACCGCTCAACTACACCGTGGTGCCGGCCTCGATTAAGACCTCGACACCCAGGTCGCCCAAAGCCGAGCCGCGACGAGAAATGGCCGAATAAATCTTGAAACACAATCAGAGAGGCGATGATGGCGATCAGAAAACGGAAAAGAAAATTCGATTCGAAACAGGTCGCCTTTACGCGATTCATGTTGATCGTCGGGCTGTTCGCGATCTGGATTCTTGGGATCAGCACACGCCTTGTATACCTACAGGTCTCCCAGCACGAATGGCTCCGCGATAAGGCGGTCGACCAACGCCAGGACGTCAAGAAAAGTAAGCTGCTGCGCGGAACTATATATGACCGTGACGAGCGTCCCCTTGCAATGAGCGTTCGGGCGAAGACGCTTTATGCCGACGGGCTCGAGATCACGGACGTCGAAAGATCGGCAAAAGCAATCGCGAAGCATCTCAAGCTCGGCGTCGCCGAGGTCACTAAACAACTCACTGACGCAAAGTCCGCTAAGAAGCGCTTCGTGCCGCTCGTCAGGAAGGTAGACGAGGAAACGTCGCAGCGTCTGAATAGCGCTTTAGCTACTGAAGGAGTTAAGAAAGGCGACGAGCCGCAATTCGAAGGGCTGCATTGGATCGAAGATCAAAAGCGAAGCTATCCATATGGCACGCTTGCCGCCCAGGTCATAGGTTTTAGCAGTTTCGATGATGTAGGAATGGCGGGTATCGAGCAGTCGCAAGAGGAGCTGCTTCACGGTAGCGTGGTTAAGAAGCTGCAGGAGCGCGACCGCCTCGGACGCATTTACGAGGAGACGATTGAAGAGCGTTCGCGACCCGGCGACATCGCCCTGACGATCGGGACGACGTTCCAGCATAAGGTTGAGCAGGCGCTGGAAGAGGGCGTTAGAAATGCCGGGGCCAAGTCGGGACTCGCGATCGCCATGGACCCTAAGACAGGTGAGATTCTCGCTCTAGCAAACTATCCCACGTTCGATCCGAATATCGTCAAGGAGGCCGTTGCCGGCAACATCACCAATCATGCGGTGCAGAGCATTTATTCGCCCGGCTCTGTGATGAAGCTGATTACTTACGGCTCAGGCCTCGAGAAAAAGTATTTCACACCGGACAAGATGATTAGTTCCGGCAACGGAACGATCGATGTCGCCGGTCACGTTTTTAAGGATTCGCACGCCGTCGGAACGGTCACGTATGCGGACGCTTTTGCTCAGTCAAGCAATGTCTGCGCGATCAAAACGGGCTTGCGTGTCGGTAAAGATGATTTTTACGCAATGCTTCAAAAAATGGGCTTCGGCAGCCGCACTGGTATCGAACTGCCGGCCGAAACGAACGGCATTGTACGCTCGCCCGAGCGCTGGAACGGCGACTCTCTGGCATCGATGTCAATCGGCTATGAAATTGGCGTGACCGCGTTGCAAATGACAACTGCATTTGCGACGATAGCCAATGACGGAATCAAGGTAAAACCGCGTATTATCAAGGAAATTCGGGCATCCGGCGGAAAACTGACGGCACCTGTTGCACCCGAGAGTACCAGGGTCGTTTCGGTCGAAACCGCTCAGTATTTACGCCGGATGATGAGACAGGTTGTACTCGCCGGAACGGGCAAGCGAGCGCAATTGAATGGCTGGACGTCAGGTGGTAAGACAGGCACGGCGTGGAAGTTTAACTCGGTGTCAAAGAGCATCGATTCGAGCAAATATATCTCGTCATTCGTCGGCATGGCTCCAGCGGAAAATCCTGAGGTGGTGATCGCGGTCGTTATCGACGAGCCACGGGCCGGTGCAAGAGATGGCGGAGGTGTGGCCGCACCGATTTTTAAGCAGATCGCCGAACAGATTTTGCCCGAGCTCGGAGTCGCCACGGACGGAACGGTCGCGATTCAATTCGCTCAGGCAGCGCCGAAAAAGGAGACGGAAAAACCGGCGAGCGAGAAATCGGACAATGGGAAGCAGGATAAATCTACGATAGAGGCGGCCACCGCCGGAAAGCAGAAGCCGCCCAAACCTGCCAGCAAGCCGGCCGAGAAGAAGAACGACAGCGGCCGACGCGCTTTGCCGAACACGAGCGCAACATTTTTTATTAGGAACAAATCGTCCCCGAGGACGGCACGTGCTTGACCCTTGAAACTTCGAGCGGCCATCGACTATCTAGGCGGCAACGCGCCGCAACTCGCACCCGCTTCCGCCGACCGTGAAGTCACGTCTTTCGTGATCGACTCGCGTGAGGTAAAAGCGGGCGACGTTTTTTTTGCGCTTTCACAACCCGAGTACGCGGCGAATGGTTTTAACGGCGATTTCGTCGATTCGACAGTTTTTGCTTCGGCTGCACTTCGAAATGGCGCCATCGCGGCAGTCGTGCGCGAAGATAGATTCGCGGAACACGCCGGGGACCTGAGCGAGTTTGCAGACCGGTTAATTTTCGTTGATGACTGCATCGCCGCGCTGCAAAGGCTTGCACACGGCGTTTATCTCGAATGGAATAGGCCTGTCGTCGCCATCACCGGGAGCGCGGGGAAGACCACGGCGAAAGAACTCACGGCCACCGTGCTGGAGGGCTCCGGCCGAAAGGTGCTCCGCAACATTAAAAATTACAACAACGGCCTTGGTCATCCGCTGACCGTACTAAATCTCGCTAAAGATCCGACCTATGACATAGCGGTTCTCGAGATGGGAATGTCGACGCCGTTGAAGGAGATTCAGCGGCTATGCAAGATCACGCCGCCCGATGTCAGCGTCGTCCTCAACGTTCTCGGCGTGCACGTCGAACACCTCGGATCGATCGATGGCGTTGCTGCAGCGAAGGCGGAACTCGTAGAGGGGATGAAGGAAGGCGCAGTGGCCGTGCTGAATGTAGACGATCTACGTGTAGCGGCGATGGCCAAACTATCGAGGGGAGAAGTTCTTACCTTTGGGATCGACAAGGCAGCAGACGTCCGGGCCTCAAAAATCGAGATCGAGGGATTCGACGCGACAATCTTTGAGCTTTCAATTCCTACCGGCGTCTCTACGGTGAGTCTCCCGCTCAGCGGAAAGCATAACGTGATGAACGCGCTCGCGGCGGCCGCCGTCGGCTACAACCTCGGAATGTCCGGTTCCGAGATCGCGGACGCACTCCGCAACGCATGTTCTCCACCTCAGCGTGGCGAGATATTACGATTCGCCCATGGCTTTACAGTGATTAACGACTCTTACAACTCAAATCCGGAAGCGCTTATTTCCATGGCGACGACGCTGATCGAGAGTTCGCCCGGCGCCACACGACGGATTGTAATTGCGGGCGAGATGCTGGAACTAGGCGAGGACGCGTCGGATATACATCGTGAGACAGGCGAACGCATTGCGGCTCTGGATGTTGATGTGATTATCGGAGTGCGTGGCTTCGCCCGCGATCTCGCGTCCGGTGCCGCCGATGCGGGATTCGGCGATGCAAGATTCGCGGACGATTCGGAAATGGCCGCTCGGATTTTGTTGGATGAGATACAGCCTGGCGATGTAGTTCTCGTGAAAGGTTCGCGAGGCGTTCGAACAGAGATCGTCACGGAACGACTGCTCGAAAAGTACGAACTCGTTCAAACGGTTTCGACGTAAGGTACGATGCTCTACTACCTCTTATATCAGGTAATCTTCCGCGAGTATGCGGCGACGAGCGAGTCGTATCTCATCAAGGGCCTCAACGTTTTTCAGTACGTCACTTTCCGCACCGGACTCGCGACGATTTCGTCGCTCCTCATTTCGCTGTTTGCGGGAAAATGGGTGATCAAGAAACTTCAGGCCCTCAAAGTTGGGCAGGAGATTCGCGAAGAACTCTCCGAAGAGCATCAAGCTAAAAAAGGCACGCCGACGATGGGCGGTGTGCTGATCATCGGATCAGTGATCGTAGCGTCACTGCTCTGGGCACGATTGGATAGCCTGTTCCTCTGGCTCGCGCTTATTTCGACGGCATTATTCTCATCGATCGGCTTCGCGGACGACTATATCAAGATCGTAAAGAAGCGTTCGCTCGGCCTGACGGGCCGCCAAAAGTTGATCGGGCAGCTGGCGGTCGCCGGTGGTCTGTGGGCGGTGCTTTATTACTTTACAAACTATGCGTGGAATCTCAGCGTTCCGTTTCTAAAGGCGACCGCTGAGAGCGACCCGGCGATAAGCATCAGCTACATTGGGCCTTTTATTTACGCGATATTCATCGTCTTCGTCCTGCTTGGTTCGTCCAATGCAGTCAACCTAACGGACGGTCTTGATGGCCTCGCGACCAGCGTGACGTTTATTGCGATGAGCGCATTGACCGCCCTCACGTACGTGATCAGCGATGCCCGCTGGGCGGAGAGACTGGATCTGACGCACAATCCTGCGGCGGCCGAATTGACGGTCTTTTGCGGGGCGATGGTTGGATCGAGCCTCGGCTTTCTCTGGTACAACGCGCCGCCTGCGGAAGTATTTATGGGTGACGTCGGGAGCCTCGCGATTGGCGGAGCTCTCGGAACGGTCGCAATCCTGACCAAGCAGGAATTCTTACTGCCATTCATCGGCGGAGTGTTTATTCTCGAGGCGATATCGGTGATGATCCAGGTCTCGTTCTTCAAATTTACAAAGAGAACGTCAGGCGTAGGCAAGCGAGTATTTCGGCAGGCACCGCTGCATCACCACTACCAAATGTCGGGTTGGAAAGAACCGAAGATCGTTTTTCGTTTTGTAATTATCGCCGTGCTGTTTGCTCTGCTGAGTTTGTCGACTTTGAAGTTGAGATAGATGGAACTGTCGAATCGGAAAGCATTAGTACTCGGGGCTGGTCGCTCGGGTATCGCCTCAGCGGCATTCCTCGCCAAGCGGGGATCGAAAGTCGCGCTTTATGATCGCAAATCCATTGATTCCTGGTCGGACGAAGCCAGAGCTCTAAGAGAATCGCACGGCGTGGGACTGGTCGATGGAGAACTTCCATCCTGGTTGCTCGATCAGATCGACCTTGTCGTTATCTCGCCCGGCATTCCGACGCATACCATTCCGGCTCGGTACGTGGATCGAAAAGACGGCGAGGTGATCGGGGAAGTCGAGCTTGCGTCGCGTTTCCTAAAAGGAAAGATCGTCGGCATTACAGGTTCGAATGGCAAGACGACTACAACAACCCTGATCGGAAAAATCCTTTCTGACTCGGGGCCCAAGACACAGGTCGGCGGCAATATCGGAACGCCGCTATTGAATTTGGTTGAAAGCTCGACTGACGATACCTGGACGGTTTGTGAGCTATCGAGTTTTCAGCTCGAGACGATCGTGGATTTCAGGCCGGACGTCGCACTATGCTTAAACGTCACGCCCAATCATCTCGACCGGTACGAGGGATTTGTGGAATATGCTGCGGCGAAGCGGAGAATCTTCATGAATCAGACGCAGAGCGATCTTGCGATCCTGAATGCGGACGATGCTGTGACGGCCGAGTGGGCGACGCAGCTCGCGACGCCTGTACAGTTGTTCAGCACAAGACGGGAGCTGAACGAAGGAGTTTTTTTACGAGGCCGTGAACTTGTGTCACGCAAAGAGGGCATCGAGGCGGTGGTCACAACTCGCGACGAGATTTTTCTGCTCGGGCTGCACAACGTTGAGAATATTCTAGCGGCCTCAGCCGCGGCGATGGCGTGCGGAGTTGCTGCCCAATCAATCAGAAGATCGGTCGCAGACTTTCGCGGAGTGGAGCACCGGATCGAATTTACCGGGGAGATTGCGGGCATTCGTTTTTACAATGACTCCAAGGCGACTTCCGTGGATGCAACGATCAAGGCCCTTGAAGCGATGGCGGATGAGAAAGGAAAGACCATTTTGATCCTCGGCGGTCGTGGAAAGCAGGCGCCTTACGCGCCACTTATTCCTTTAATCGAATCCAGTGTGCGACATCTCGTTGTCCTCGGCGAAGACGCCGGGAATATCGAGTCTCAGCTCTCGGGCTTTGTGTCGACGACGCGTGCTGATTCATTTGAATCGTCGATACGACTCGCATTCCAGGCCGCTCAGGATGGCGATAAAGTTTTGCTGGCACCGGCGTGCGCGAGCTTCGATATGTTTTCCAGTTTTGAGGAGCGTGGCAGCCGATTCAAGAAGCACGTTGCGGAATTAAAAGCGACGGCGGTCCACGGGTAGATTTTCGATGACTAAGGCACTCCGCACAGATTGGTTTATGTTCGGCATCGCGGCCGGCCTCGCCCTCTTTGGTGCGTTGATGGTTTATAGCGCGTCCGCGATGATGGCGATGCGCGAGTCGGGTGATGCTAGTCAGTACACCTATTTCTTTAAGCAGATAATTTTCGTCGCGATCGGCATTGGCGGAATGATTGCAGCGAGCCGGCTCGATTATCATGTTTATCAACGGCCTTGGGTGATTGTCGGGATTCTGGCTGTGACCGTAATCGCATTGTTCGCGGTTTTTGCCTTTCCAGCGATCAACGGAGCAACTCGATGGATCAGATTCGGCGGGTTTTCTTTTCAGCCTTCGGAGCTCGCGAAAATCGCCCTTCCGATGTTTCTTGCGTACTATCTCACTCGAAACGAGGACCGCGTAGGTGAAGTAAAATCAACCGTTCTGCCCTGTCTTGGCGGCCTGGCGGTGCTTGGTGGACTGGTGCTCGCGGAGAAGGATCTGGGGACGACGATTGTGCTGTGCGCCATTTTCTCCGCCGTCTATTTTGCTGCGGGGGCGAGGCTAATTCATATCGGAATCGTCGGGGCGGGATTAGTCGCGATTGGTGCCGCCGCTATCTTTTTGGCGCCATGGCGAGTCGCCCGCATTATGGCCTTCCTCGATCCTTTTAAGTATTCCGATGATGAAGGCTATCAGGTTGTCCAGTCGCTCTACGCGATCGGATCTGGCGGGATATTTGGGGAAGGTTTCGCTAAGGGCCAGCAAAAGCTTTTTTATCTACCGTATCCTTATTCTGACTTTATTTTTTCCGTCGTTGGCGAAGAGCTTGGCCTGATCGGCACACTAGGAGTTGTCGTCGCATTTGCACTTTTGCTCTGGCGGGGAGCAAAAGCCGCGCTGTCCGCTCGGGACCGATTCGGGACGCTGCTCGGTATCGGCCTCATCACCGGGATCATCGCGCAGGCGCTGTTCAACATTAGTGTCGTCATCTCGATATTGCCCGCGAAGGGAATTCCTCTTCCCTTCATCTCCTACGGAGGATCGTCGGTACTGCTCACGCTGATCGCCGTCGGCATCCTGATGAATATTTCGCGTTCGGGCGTTGGGTCGTCGGCTCTGACATTCGGTTTGGCAGATGATGCCGGCGGGCCAAGGGCAACCCGCGGTTCGCAGCGGCCAAGAAGGAAGGGCCAAAGGCCGCACTTTGCCAGATGAAAGTTCTTATTGCAGCCGGCGGGACCGGCGGACATATTTTTCCAGGCATTGCCGTGGCGAAGGAGATCGTGCGACGCTCTGGCGCGTCTGAAGTGTTATTCATCGGTACTGCCCGCGGACTCGAGACTAAGATTGTGCCGGAGAGTGGCTTTCAGCTGTCGCTCATCAATAGCGCGGGCCTGAAGAATGTCGGGCTCGTGAACAAGATTAAGGGAATGTCGGTACTGCCGCGAAGCTTTATCGAGGCGCGCAAGATCATCCGCCAGTTTCGGCCTCATGTCGTGGTCGGCGCCGGCGGTTATGTTTCGGGCCCCGTGTTGATGATGGCGGCGATAATGGGCTATCCGACGCTTGTAATGGATTCGAATGCACTGCCAGGCTTTACGAATCGACAGCTGGCGAGATTCATCGACCGCGCGGCTCTTACTTTCGAGCAGGCGTTACCGTTTTTTGGGAAGAAGGGCGTTGTAATTGGCAATCCAGTGCGTAGTGAATTCTTCGAGATTGGTAGAAAGGTCGACGCCGGTAGTTTTCATGTTCTTGTGTTTGGAGGCTCTCAGGGATCGCGTGCGATCAATAACGGAATGATAGAGGCGTTGCCCTTACTCAGAGAGACTGGTGAACGCCTCACGCTCACGCATCAGAGCGGCGAGAATGACTACGAGAACGTTCGTGCTGCGTATAACGCCGCGGGTTTTGTCGATGCCGACGTGAGGCCTTTCATTTCTGACATTTTCGTCGAGTTTGAAAAGTCGGATCTCGTTATCTGCCGAGCCGGGGCGACCACGTGCGCAGAACTCGCCGCCGCCGGCCGTGCGTCGGTCATGATTCCGCTCCCGTCGGCGGCTGATGATCACCAACGCAAGAACGCCGAAGCACTCGTAGGGCAGGAAGCGGCGACGATGATTTTGCAAAAGGATTTGACCGGTGAAGCACTGGCAAACGAGGTCCTTCGTTTAGTGAACGACGCAGAAGCAACGCGAGAGATGGGCGATGCCGCGAAGAAGCTCAGCAGGCCGGATGCCGACGAGCGGGCGGTCGATCTGATCGAAGAATTGAAGATGAGCACGTGAGACGCAGGCGCCCGAGCCTTACCTGGGATCTCAAACGCAAAGTAGACAGAATGTTTCGTAACGTAAAGAGAATTCACTTCATAGGCATTGGCGGTATCGGTATGAGCGGTATCGCTGAGGTCCTGTGCAATCTTGGCTTCCAGGTTTCGGGTTCGGACGCTAAGAAATCGAAGAATACAGAGCGCCTCGAGAGTCTCCACCAGATTCGTATTGAGGAAGGGCACGCGGCCGAAAACGTCGGTGACGCGCAGGTCGTCGTATATTCTTCGGCCGTGAAGGAAGACAATCCTGAGGTCTTATTCGCGAAGCAGAAAAGTATCCCGGTGATTCCGCGTGCCGAGATGCTCGCGGAGTTAATGGTCTTAAAACCTTACGCGGTTGCCGTTTCCGGGACACACGGCAAAACGTCCACCACCTCGATGGTCGCGACGATCCTTGGGCACGCGGGTTTTGATCCGACAACTGTCGTGGGCGGCGTGGTGGACACCTTGGGATCGAATGCGCGGTTGGGTGCGTCCGACTGGTTTGTTACAGAAGCAGATGAAAGCGATCGTTCATTCCTGATGCTCTATCCGACCATTGCGGTCGTGACAAATATCGATAAGGAGCACATGGAGTCGTACAAGGGAATGGACGACGTCGTGCAATGCTTCACGGATTTCGTCAATAAGGTTCCATTCTTCGGGGCCGCGGTGATTTGCCTGGACGATCCGAATGTTCAGCTGATTATTCCGAACATCAAGCGCCGCCGTGTCACCTACGGAATGACTGCCCAGGCAGATGTTTCGGGACACAATATACGATACGATGACGATTTTGGCTCGCGGTTTACGGTCTGGCGGGGCAGCGAAGTGTTGGGAGATATGCATCTGCCTGCCCCGGGCAAGCACAACGTTTACAACGCTCTCGCGGCCACAGCCGTCGCGCTCGAGATGGAGGTTCCGTTCCAGCGGATCGTCGAGGCCCTCGCAGTCTTCAAGAATGCGAACAGGCGTTTTCAGAGAAAGGGCGAAGTTAACGGAATTTTGGTTGTAGACGACTACGGGCACCATCCCACGGAAATTCTGGCGACGCTCGCGGCCGCTAAGAATAGTTCAGGATCGCGGCGAACAGTCGTCGTATTCCAGCCGCATCGGTACACGCGAACGCAGGAGCTGATGTCGGAATTCGCGCTTGCATTCAATAATGCCGATGTAGTTTTTGTGCTCGACATTTATGCCGCGTCCGAACAACCGATCGAGGGAATCTCGGCAGAAATATTGGCCGACAATATAAGGAAGTTCGGTCACAAGAACGCAATTTATATCGGCGATCTGGAGACGGCTGCGGAACGCGTCGTTCCGCAGCTCGAAAGCGGAGATCTCGTGATCACGCTGGGTGCCGGTACTGTTACTCGACTCTCGGAGGAGATCCTTGCGGCGCTCGCCAGCAAGAAGTCAAACGATAAATAGATGACAAAAGCAAAAACGAAAAGCTCTGTAAAACGAGGAAAGGCGGTAAATGCTCGCCGTCGTTCGACCCGCATTACGGCGGGCGCTCGCAGGGCCGGCCGCGACACGTCGCGATTCGCGGTGCCGCTCGTAGTGGGATTCGCTCTGCTTATCGGCATTGGATTTTTTGCCTCGATGGGATACCAAACGGCCACAGCATCCAATTTCTTTGCGGTGCGAGAGATCGAAGTGCGAGGAACGCATCGGGCCGCCACAGAGGATATCCGACGTATCGTAGCCGCAAACACCGAGAAAACCGGCGTGTGGCGGTCGGACCTCGCAGAGATTCGGACGAAGATCGAGAAACTGCCTTTTGTAAAAACGGCGTCGATTTCGATGATGTTGCCCGACGGTCTACTGGTCAATGTGCGCGAGCGTGTTCCGGCCGCCGTGGTGAGAATGGCAGGCGGCGACTTTTTGGTTGACGCGGAATCGGTGGTGCTGACAGGTGCTGCGAAACGCGAGGATTCGCTCCCGTTCGCACTTCGTGGCTGGGACGAAACGAAGAGCGAAAAGGCCGCGACGGATAACAACGCGCGATTACGTCTTTACAAAAAGATGCTTGACGAATGGGTCGAGCATGGAATCGACAAACGCGTAAGCGAAGTAAACCTCACCGACCTTCGGGAGCCGCTTGCGATGATCGAGGATTCCGGAAAGACGATATCGGTAACGCTGTCTCGGGAAAATCTAGGTAAAGGGTTGAAGTCGGCTATAGAAGCAGTAGCCGGCAAAGGTGAGAAGATTAGATCGGTGAATGCAGCCGGCGTCTATCCCGTTATGGAATACGTCGGAAGCTAGAGGATCGTAAAGATGGTTCAAGACATTACAGCCGCCGGTCTCGACGTAGGGACGAGCAAGATTCGCTGCGTGATTGGCGAGGCGGGCGAGGACGGCAAGCTGAATATTCGTGGCTTGGGCGAAGCCGAATCGAAAGGGCTGCGGCGCGGCGTCGTGACGTCCACCGAGGCGGTCGTAGAGGCCATACGCCGAGCGGTCGGCGAGGCCGAGCGGGTGAGCGGCGTCGATATCGAATCGGTAACGGTTAACCTTTCAGGCGAGCATTTTCGCGGCGAAAATAAAACAGGCGTCGTTGCCGTCACCGGGCAAGATAAGGAGATCGACGACGACGACATCAATCGAGCGATCGATTCCGCAAGTGCGATGCCGCTGCAGCCGGGATGGGAAATAGTCGACCGGCTGCCGCAGGAATTCATCGTGGATGGGCAGGACGGCATTATCGAGCCGGTCGGAATGACGGGCACGCGGCTCGAGGCACGCGTTCATGTGGTCGTGAGTCCGAGTGCGGGCAGGCAGAATCTCGCCAAAGCGATTAAGCGTTCGGGTCTCGACGTCGAGCATACGGTTATCGAACCGCTCGCGGCCGCCGACAGCACGCTCACAGATGACGATCGCGAGTACGGCTGCGCTGTGGTGAACATGGGTGCCGAGATTACGGGCCTGACAGTGTTCTCGCGAGGGGCTATCCAGCATGTAGCGGTTTTTCCGTTCGGGAGTACGCACTTTACGAAGGATCTCGCCGTTGGGTTACGCGTCTCGATCCCGCAGGCGAACGCTATAAAGCATGATTACGGCTGCGTCGCGTCTTACCTGCTAAGCGACGACGAGCGGCAGGAGTCGATCGAGATAATGCCGGTCGGGCGAAGCGAAACTCGCGGCCTCTCGAAAGAGATTCTCTGTGACATCATGCAGCCTCGTGCTATCGAGCTGCTGCAGCATATAGCTCGCGAATTAAAATCGCATCAAGCGCAGGTCTCGAGCGGAATCATAATGACAGGCGGAGGGTCGATGGCCCGCGGCATGTGCGAGATAGCAGAGCAGGTCTTCGATGCGCCGACGCGGCTCGGGTTTATCGAGCACGAATACTTTTCGGGCCTGACGGACGAAGCCCAGACCCCAGAGTGGGCAGTGGCGTGCGGCCTCGCGCTTTCTTCGCTCCGCTCACAGACGCGGAGGCGGGACTCGGATGATAAATCGGCGGCGAAGAAGATGGCGGATTGGCTCGGAAACTTTCGGGAGAGATTTCGTTAAAAGTTCGGTCGCCGCACTTTGACTTGATAACAAACTGTTGTAGTCTTTTAGTCCGTCAGCACAACATCTAGTTATCGACCACTGACAACTTGTTTGATTTTACAGCGACGTTTTTCGATGTTCGCTTTTGACTCTCTATTGACGCCAATGGAACAACTCGAAATGACCACCTCGAACACCCCACTGAAAATGTTTATCGACGAACCGCCGATCACCGGCGCTCGGATCAAGGTCATCGGCGTCGGCGGCGGCGGCAGCAACGCGGTTAATCGGATGATCGAAGCCGGCATCAAGGGTGTCGAGTTCATCGTCGCGAACACGGATTTGCAGGCGCTCGAGAATTCACAGGCGCCGATGAAGATCCAACTCGGGAGCAAGTCCACCCGTGGCCTCGGTGCTGGATCAAACCCCGAGGTCGGCCGGGCCGCGGCACTCGAAGATCACGAGAAACTGCTCGACGTGCTCGAAGGTTCGGACATGGTGTTTGTCACCGCAGGCCTCGGTGGCGGGACAGGCACAGGCGCGGCACCCGTCGTTGCCTCCCTTGCGATTGAGCTCGGTGCGTTGACGGTTGCGGTCGTTACAAAGCCGTTTGCGGTCGAAGGAAGGAAGCGTATGGCGCAAGCGGAGAAGGGGCTCGCGGAGCTGCGGGGCTGCGTCGACACCCTTCTTACGATTCCGAATTCTAAATTGCGCGAGGTCGAAGAAAAGATCACCATTTTGGACGCGTTTCGACGGGCGGATGAGGTTTTATTACAAGCTGTTCAGGGCATCACAGATCTAATCATCACGCCCGGCATTATCAATCTGGATTTCGCCGATGTTACGACAGTAATGCGGGGCAGGGGCGTGGCTCTGATGGGTGTCGGCCACGGCGAAGGTGAGGACGCGGCCTCGAAGGCGATGCGGGCCGCTCTTAACTACAAGCTGCTCGAGGAGAATTCAATAAAAGGTGCTAAAGCGGCACTTATCAACGTAACGGGTGGACCCGAGATGCGTCTGGGTGAAGTTGAGGACGCGATCGGAATGATCGAAGCCGAGGCGGACGAGAACGCCGATATCATCTGGGGAAGCGTGATCAAAGAGGATATGGGGGACGAGATTCAAATCACCGTGATCGCGACCGGATTTGATACGGCGGCGACGGTTTCCACTCCAAAGCCTAAACTTGAACAAGCCCACGCGGTCGGCTCGGTAAAGCCACAGCTGCCGGCGGTGTCCGATGACGCAGTGAGCGAAAACCTGGACGTTCCCACCTTTATGCGGCGACAGGCGGACTAGGAAACGCGCTACTATTCTCGTAATGGCGCGAGAAGGCAGATCACGACCGCGAATTGCCGTCACGATGGGCGACGCCGCCGGCATCGGCCCTGAGGTCGTCGTCAAAGCAATCAACTCCCTGCCGAAAAGTGCGGACTTCGAAGTGCTCGTGATCGGCGACAGCCGTCATCTCGAAAGCGCCGGCCTGGATCCTGCAAGCGTTGTCGATCTCGCGAACCTTCCCGATAAAATCGAAATGGGCGTCGATTCCGCCGTGACCGGAAAGGCCGCGGCGGAGTGCATTGTTCGCGCCGTCGAGATGTGGAACGCGGGCGAGATCGATGCTATAGCGACTGCACCGATTAGTAAGAATTCGATACGCCTTGGCGGTTACGACTTTCAAGGTCACACTGAGTTTCTGGCGCATCTGACCGAGACGAAGAGGTTCGCGATGAGTTTCTTCGGGGGCAATCTGCGCGTCGTTTTGCTTTCAACCCACCTTGCTCTAACGAAAGCGATCGAAAAAGTACGTAAGGAACCACTCGTTGACCTAATCGAATTTTCTAACTCGACCCTCGGCAAACTGCTCGGACGAAAAATTAAGATCGCCGTCGCCGGGCTGAATCCGCACGCCTCGGAGAATGGTCTGTTTGGCACCGAAGAGGCCAGCGAGATCCTTCCGGCGGTTGAAGAATGCCGAGCCGGGGGCATCGACGTATCCGGGCCATATTCGCCGGATACTATTTTTCTTCGGTGTGCACGTGCCGAATTCGACGCCGTTATTGCCCTTTATCATGATCAGGCAACAATTCCCGTAAAGGCTCTGTCGTTCAATAGTGCCGTAAATGTCACCCTCGGTCTGCCCTTGATTCGGACGTCTGTCGACCACGGGACCGCATACGATATCGCAGGCCGCGGCGTCGCAGAATTCTCCAGCATGACCGCTGCGATTCGCCTCGCCGCCGAGCTTGTCACGCACAAGTGAAAGCTCGTCCCGGTTTTGTTAAACTACCCTCTTCGACCCGAAGACACTCGTGGAAAAACGCAAGATTTTATTGGCCGATGATTCGGCAGCGATTCGAAAGGTAATCGAATTGAAGTTTGCCGAGGAAGGTATCGACGTAACCGCTGTCTCGGATGGCGATGCTGCGATGATGGCATTTGTCCAGAATGAGCCGGATCTCGTCATCGCCGACGTGAGCATGCCCGGGGCCGGCGGATTACAGATCTGCGAAATGATTAAACAGGACGAGTCGACGCAGACGATCCCCGTTGTTCTGCTCACGGAGTCGTACGAACCATTCGACCCGCAGGAGGCAGAACGAGTAGGCGCCGATTCGTATTTTGTTAAGCCCTTTGAATCAATCCAGAAGCTCGTCGATACCGTAACCGACCTTTTATCCCAACGGGACCTTCGTGTTGCCGGTGCCGTCGAAACGGAAGATATTGATGGGCTGTACAACTTGAGTTTCGAGACATCAGGAACGGCGCCGTTTGAGCACACTGTAGCGGAGCTTGGTTATGTCGGCATGGACGATATGCCGGACGAAAACGCGGATGGGAAGCCTCATGAGGAAGCCGACGAATCTGCAGCTGAGGAAACCCAACTCGATCAACGCGTCGACGATCTGGCCGGCGAAGAAGACGAAGCTTTTATAAAAGGAACGGCCCCCGATCCCAGCGTGTTCTCTTTCGACGAGCTCACGGAGGATGACTCGACAATCGATGTCGTTCGAGTGACCAATGCCGGCCAATCGGAAATCTCGACTAGAGTGAGTTCGGCTATCGACCCATTCTCGGCTCCAGCGGCGCTGCCGGAGCGCTCTGTCAATCGAGAGGTTACATCAGATTGGGATTCAACGTCTCACCTTACGGCGAACACGCGTAACGTCGCGGAGAACTTCGGAGCGAGGCCAGCCGAACGCCCGCTAACTATCGAAAATATCTCGCCGGACCTCATCGAGGAGATAGTTCGACGGGTCGTTGACCGCATATCTGACGCTGCCGTCAGGGATATAGCTCGGGACTCTTTGCGCGACAAAGATTTTGACCTAAAGGACTGATCGGTTAAATCCAAATGGAACTAGCAAAGGCCTACGACCCGAAGCAGGCCGAAGAACACCACTATAAGCGCTGGGAAGAGAGCGGGTTTTTCGGTCCTGAGATAAATCAAGATCCCGACGCCCCGTCCTATTCGGTCGTCATTCCGCCGCCCAACGTCACGGGTTCGCTTCATATGGGCCATGCGCTCCAGCACACGATGATGGATGTGCTGGTGAGATGGAAGCGAATGCAGGGATATCGCACGCTGTGGCTTCCCGGTACGGATCACGCGAGCATATCTGTCCAGCGAAAGGTCGTTGAAAAGCTTCGAAAGGACGAAAAGAAAACGCCGCACCAGGTCGGACGCGAAGAGTTTGTACGCCGTGCATGGACTTGGAAGGAAGAGTACGGCGATATCATTACCGGCCAGATGCGCCGCGAGGGCGCGTCAGTCGACTGGTCCCGACATCGATTTACGATGGAGGACAGTCTCTCGCGAGCAGTTCGCAGCGTTTTTGTTCAACTGTACGAAGAGGGGCAAATTTATCGGGGCCTTCGGATCGTTAATTGGTGTCCGAAGGACAAGACCGTTCTGTCGGACCTTGAAGTAAAAGAAGAAACGAAGAAAGACGGGAAGCTCTATCACCTGCGCTATCCGCTCGCCGGTGGCGATGGCTCGCTGGTCGTTGCGACGACCCGCCCGGAGACGATGCTCGGCGATACGGCCGTGGCTGTGAATCCCAACGACGATCGCTACAAAGATTTAATCGGGAAATCGATAGCCCTGCCGTTGGCCGGTCGCACGATTCCGATAGTTGCAGATGAATATGTCGACGCTGAATTCGGTACCGGCGCGGTGAAGATAACGCCTGCCCACGACCCAAATGATTATCTCGTCGGTGAGCGGCACGGCCTTGAGCAACTGCTGGTGATGAACGACGACGGTACGATGAATGCCGCCGCGGGTGCGAACTTTGACGGGCTTGACCGTTTCGTCGCTCGTGAAAAAGTAATCGGTCAATTCGAAGAGCTCGGCTTGCTCGAGAAGATCGAGGATTACGAAATTACGCTCCCGATATGCGAGAGGTGTAAAACGATCGTCGAGCCGATTCTGTCCGAGCAGTGGTTCGTCAAGATGGATGAACTTCGGAACACCGGACTCGAGCTCATACGCGACAAAGGCGTGCCGCATTTCTATCCACGAATTCCCCACGAGAAGGTCTACACGACTTGGCTTGAGAATTTGAAGGATTGGACAATCTCGCGGCAGCTTTGGTGGGGACACCAAATACCGGCGTGGTACGACGAAGAAGGCAACGTGTACGTCGCTCGCACCGAGGATGAAGCCCGCGTAAAGGCGAATGGCCGCGAATTGCGTCGGGACCAGGATGTATTGGACACGTGGTTTTCGTCGGGGCTTTGGGCGTTTAGCACGTTTGGATGGGACGGCGACGTCACCGAAAGCGACGACTTAAATTCCTTTCTCCCAACGAGCGTTCTCGTCACCGGGCGCGACATTATCTTTTTATGGGTATCGCGAATGATGATGCTCACGAAGAAGTTTACGGGTAAAACGGCTTTTGAAGATTGCGTCATCACCGGCACCGTTCTCGGAAAGGACGGCAAGCCGATGTCGAAATCGCGTAACAACGGCGTCGATCCAATCGAGATGTTCGACAAATTCGGCGTGGATGCGACGCGCATTTATCTCGCCTCGATAGCGACCGGTGCGGACATTAGATGGAACGACACGGGCGTCGAAACGTATCGCAACTTCGCGAACAAGATCTGGAACGCGACGCGATTTTGTTTGATGAATAGTGTCAGTAGCCCGCACGTCAGTAAGGGCCATCTGCCCATCGATGCCCTTACTGACGTGCGGGCTACTGACACGACGGCCCTCGCCGATCGTTGGATCGTTTCACGATTGAACAAGACCGCGATCGACGTGAACGCGGCGCTTGCGAAGTACGAGTTTCATACGGCCGTCTCGCTGCTCTATCACTTTTTCTGGGACGACTTCTGCGATTGGTATATTGAGCTAAAGAAGGACGAGATAACCGCAGGCGATGCCGATGCGAGCGCGCTGATAATTTCGATAATTGAGCAGTCCTTGCGAATGCTGCATCCCTTCATGCCATATCTCACTGAGGAACTTTGGCAAAAACTGCCTTCGTCATCGAGCGCGACGCACCACGCGGCGTACAGGTCGGCCGGTCCGACGATAATGCTCGCCGACTTTCCAAAAGGCGACTTGGCGTTGATCGACGAGATTGCGGAATCAGAGATGCGGTCGGTGATCGACCTCATCACAAAGGTCCGTAACATCCGGGCCGAGATGAATATTAAGGCGAGCGACCGCGTCGCAATTCACGTCGCAGGTAATGCCTCGATGCAGTCGATCGTCGCCGCCAATGAGGCTCAGATCAAGAAACTTGCTCGTGCTGATAACATCGTTCTAAGCGATTGCCTCGACGTTCCGAAAGCTTCTGCAAAGACTGTTTTTACTGGCGGAGCAGAGATCGCGGTGCCCCTTGAGGGCCTGATCGACTTCGATGTTGAACGCACACGCCTCACAAACCAGGTCGCTAAGCTTACGGAAGAGAAAACACGCCTCGACGGCCAACTCTCAAACACTAATTTCGTTGACCGCGCCCCAATTGAGAAGGTCCAGGAACTCCGCGAGCGCAAGGCTGAGTTATTGAGTCAAATAGAAACGTTGAATGTTAATTTGGAAGCGTTGGCTTATGGGAACAGTGTATGAAAACTATCCGATATCGTGAACTCGTTTGTTGTTTAGTTTTGGCATTATGTGCTTTGAACGCCGCCGCTCAAGAGAAGACGCTCTCGGAGGCTGAGTTCAACTCCGTTTGGAAAAAGGGATGTGAAAAGACTAAGAATGTGCCTCATATACAAACGGAAATCTATGAAAGTTTCTATGATGACACGAAGCCTCCCTACAATACATACGTAAGCCTGAAACGTTACATTCCTCTTGACCGCGTATGGACGATTGCAGGTCTCAAAGACGGTGAGCCCGAAAAGAAGTATGAAGAAATACGAATAGGTCCGAAGAGTTACTCGAGAGATGGAAGCGGAGAATGGAAAGTAAAAGAACTTGGTTTTACCGGCTTGTATTATTGCGAGCCCGAGGTTTCAGGTAAGGTGGAAAATGGAAAGGGAAACGGTAGTGGTTCAAGTAACGGTCGAAATCGTATAAGGTTCGAGCATGAATTTAAGTACATGGGCCGCCGGAACTCAGCAGATCTTTACGTCCACGTAAAACGAATTACCTTCACCTCTCCGACGAACGAGTCGCAGACTACAACTACATTGAGTTATTGGTTGAATAGTGACGGACTGTTCCTAAAGACGGAATCAACGAAACGCACCGCGAATACACAGCGTTGGGAGCGCCGGTTTAGAGGGTATAAATATGCCCAAAAAGACCTCAAGATCGAGGCTCCGATAAAATAGCGTTATGAATTGGCTGGAAAACGGAGACACACTGTCGGCGATTGGGCAGTTTTTGGCCGAGGATATTGGGCGCGGGGACGTGACGACAACCGCGACCGTGCCCGCGGATACACGCGGGCTGGGACGGTTTCTGGCGAAAGAATATCTGGTGCTCTGCGGGCTTGAGGTTGCTGAGGCGGTGTTTTTTCACCTCGATCCGGACGCGGGCGAGATCGAAACGACATACACCGACGGCGACGAGGTCGATGAAGGAACGATTTTTGGAACGCTGAAAGGCTATGCCGACATGCTGCTTGTAGGTGAGCGAACCGCGTTAAATCTAATCCAGCGAATGTCCGGCATCGCCACGTTGACGCGGCAGTTTGTAAAAGCAATCGAGGGGACCGGCGCGTCGATAGTTGATACGCGCAAGACGACTCCGGGGCTTCGGGCTTTGGAAAAGTACGCCGTGACCGTCGGTGGCGGTAAGAATCATCGTATGGGCCTCGACGACGGCGTACTGATCAAGGATAACCATATCGCGCTCGCCGGTGGCATCACCGAAGCGGTTCGTGCGGCAAAGGAACGCGTCGGCCACCTTCACAAGATCGAAGTCGAGATCGTGAATTGGGCACAGCTTCGCGAGGCCATCGAGGCCGGCGCCGAGATCGTAATGCTCGACAATCAAACGCCCGACGAAGCCGCAAAGCTCGTGGAAATGGCACGCAATCTTAATCCAAATGTCATGATCGAGGCATCGGGGAACATGGATCTCGACCGCGTCCGCTCATACGCCGAGGCGGGCGTTGATCTAATCTCGGTGGGTCGAATTACGCACTCCGCCCGCGCCATGGATATAAGCTTCAAGATTAGTAGTCAGTAGGGAGCCGCTCCAAATCAGGAGTCAGAAGCCTCGGGCGAATCCGAGGCGACGTTCCGTTTAACAAAAACGATTAACGTCGTGGAGAACACGATGGCGATCGTCGCTGCGACACCACCTTCGATGCCGTAGGTTTCGCCGGTGAGCCAGGTTGGACCGGTGTCAATTTCCCGAAGAAGCGTATGTCCGGTGATCTCGCGCATGCCGCTGACCTCTATCCCGAACACCGATCCCTGTACCCAGTTCCACGCGCAGTGCATTCCTGATACAAACCACAGGTCGCGAAAGCGAAGATAGGCGACGCTAAACCATATACCAGCCAGGATGGTGTTCAACGTCGAGATCACACCAGCATTAGGATTGCCGAGATGAACAACACCAAAAAAGACGGAGGTGAGCACGACTGCGAGCCATGCTAAGCCGGCCCGGTCGAGGGTCTGCAGAATGTAACCGCGAAATAACGCTTCTTCTCCGGCGGCCGCTATCGCGAAAACGGCGAAAGAAACCAACATAGAGGTCACGACGTTCTCAGACCCGGAATAAATATTTGATTCAAATCGTTCTCCGCCAAACGCGAACGCGATCGCGACGGCGAATATCACCGTCGCTGCGCCGGCAATTGAACCGACAAGTAGATGCGCGAGCCAACGGCCGCGAAACGAAGCACCAAGCACCGCATACGGAAGCCCTTCGAGCCACTTTCCGCACTGCCAACCGACGTTGAGCGCGATAACGAGACCAATCAGGCTGCTCCAGAGCCAGACCACATACGACGGTGTAGTCTCGTCCGGGCCGGGTGCGCCTGGCATCGAATTCATGCCCACCGCAAGCACACCGACTATCAACGAATAAAAGAAAAGAAATACGGCCACGCGCCAGCCGCTCCGCAATCCTCCGTCCTCATCGAGAAATATTTTCTGAATCCCGTCCATCGACTTTGCGATTCTAGCGGATGGCTCTCGCGCCTCACAATCTGGAGCCGCGGCTTATGCTAAACTCCTTCTCGTGACAGACCCCGAAGTGCCCGCAAAGCGTCGAAAAATGCCTTGGCTGCTGGGCGGTGCAGTGCTTGCACTCTTCCTTCTCTTGATGGTCCTGCAGTCGTCGAATCTCTGGCGCAATCTTGCGATCGAGAGCTCAGGCGACCTTGTACTTCTCTACGCGCTATCGTCCCTCAATTTTCTGGCGTTTATCATATTCGGCTTCATCTTTGCGCGCAGTATTGTGCGGCTCGTTGTAGAACGACGAACGCTGCAGCTGGGCTCCAAGATCAAGACGCGACTGCTCATCTATTTTTTCGCAATCAGCATTCTACCGATCATCGCGATGGCACTCTTCTCGTTCTTGTTTATGAATCGGGCTCTGGAGCGATGGTTTACGCAGATTCCGGCCGAAGTCATACGCGAAACGACGAAACTGCAAAAGCGAACTTTGGGTGAGCGCGTTGCGATGCTTGAAGAGGCAACGAAAATGCTTGCGGCGACGATTTCGCCCGGCGACGTGAACGCGGAACGTCTAACTCAGATCGCTAGGGCAGGCGGCCTCGCCTACATCGCGGTGGAAAGCGCGGGCCGCACCGTGTCGGGCGGCTTCGCAGAATCAATCTCCGAGCAGCAACGCCGCGAGATAGAGAGGCTGATCGTTAGTGCAGAGGCGAGCGATGGACGCGGGTTCGATGTGGCAACAGCACCGATGGGTGACGGAGGCCGTCTGATAGTCGCGTCAGCGCGTTTTGCGGAGACGAGCCCAACTGCGGCCGGTGACTCGCCCATGGTCGAGTTTGAGGCGCTCAAGGAAAGGGAAGTGACGATTCGCCAGGTGGGTTTACTTACTCTCGGAGTGCTCACATTCCTGCTTATATTTGCGTCGATGTGGATAGCGTTCTATACCGCCCGCGGACTGACTAATCCGATCAGGGCGCTGGCCGAGGGCGCGGCTGAGATCGGAAATGGAAATCTTAATCACCGAGTGCGCGTGATGGCGACAGACGAGCTCGCACTGCTCGTGACGGCTTTTAACGAAATGTCGGCCACACTCGAGGAGAATTCCGAGGAGCTCACGGCACGCCGACGATACATCGAGACCATATTGGAAACTCTTCCTGCGGGCGTGCTGTCAATCGATGCTCACAATCGTATAAGCACGATCAACACCGCTGCAAAGTCGATCTTTCGGCTAGAGGACGCCGACTTCTCAGGAATTGAGCTCGACGCGATCGTCGAGAGTGAAAACGGCGCCGTGTTAAATCGAGTGATGGGCCGGGCCCGTCGTGTCGGATTCGCGTCTGAGCATGCGGCACTTCGGCGCGAGCGAGGCGACGGGGATTCGAGGGCCGACGCTCCCATAAGCGTCGCCTTGACCGCGTCTGCATTGCCAGATGGCGGCGGTGCTGTCCTGGTAATCGAGGACCTTTCTGAATTAATGGCGGCCCAGCGCGCCTCCGCATGGCAGGAAGTGGCGCGTCGAATGGCTCACGAGATCAAGAACCCGCTTACTCCGATCCAGCTCTCAGCCGAGCGAATTGCAAAGCGTTTCGCTGAGGCCCCGCAGGTGGCGGTTACCGGTGCCTTCGCGCCGGACGCAAATGCCCATACGAGTCAGGACCAACTTCAGAGCGTTATCGATGAAAGCACCGCCACTATATTGCGCGAGGTGCATAGCCTGAAGACAATGGTCGATGAGTTCTCTCGATTTGCGAAGCTGCCCGACGCAAAGCTCGAAACGGGAAATCTTAACGATGTGGTGACGCAGGCGGTCGAAGTATTTGACGATCGCTTCCACGATGTGCGGATCGAGACCGAACTAGGAACTGGCATCCCGGACACGCAGGTTGATCGCGAACAGTTGAAGCGCGTATTTGTAAATCTGATCGAAAATTCGGTCGAGGCGTTTGCCGACGATGCTGTAGAAAAAATTGTTTCGATCTCGACGCGGCATGACACTGCTCGCGACCTGCTGATCGCGCAGGTTTCCGATACGGGTAAGGGTATCGACCCAGCGAGCCTGCAAAGATTGTTTCAGCCGTACTTTTCGACTAAAGGCCGCGGGACGGGCCTAGGGCTCGCGATAGTGCGGCGGATAGTGACGGAGCACGGCGGTAGGATTTTTGGCGTGGCCAACGCATCACAAGGTGCAAAGTTCATCATAGAACTGCCGGTTTCATAGGACTTCAATGGCGGAAACAATCCTGATAGTCGACGACGAACGCGGTATCCGCGAGACGCTTCGCGGCGTACTCGAGGACGAAGGCTTCTCGGTCGAAACTGTGGGAACGGGTGAGGAATGCCTTGATCTCACTTCGCGTAAGAGTTTTGGATGCATCCTTCTCGACATCTGGCTGGGCGATGGTATCGACGGGCTTGAGACATTGCGACTACTCCGCGACGAAGGCAATGATTCTTCAGTAGTAATGATCTCAGGGCATGGAAACATCGAGACGGCCGTCAAATTAACAAAGCTCGGGGCGTTCGATTTTATCGAGAAGCCGCTTAGTCTCGAGCGAACGGTGGTCACAGTTCGCAATGCCGTAAAATGCCGTGAACTTGAGCGTGCAAATCGGCAGATGGCCGACGAGATCGCGGAAGACTACATCATGATCGGCAGCTCGGTCGCGATGCGAGCCCTGAGAAAACAGATCGCAATCGTCGCGCCTTCGGATGGCCGAGTTCTCATCTCGGGCGAGAGCGGAACAGGCAAGGAACTTGTAGCAAGATCGATCCATACGCAATCAAAACGACGGTCCGCTCCCTTCGTGGAGATAAACTCCGCAGCCATACCGGAAGACTTGGTCGAATCTGAACTCTTCGGTCACGTAAAGGGGGCATTCTCCGGCGCAGTGACCGCTAAGAAAGGCAAGTTTGAGATCGCGGACGGTGCGACACTTTTCCTGGATGAGATCGGGGACATGGCTCCTCGTGTACAGGCGAAGATGCTGCGCGTTTTAGAGGAACAGCGCTTCGAACCAGTCGGCAGCAATAAATCAATTTCCGTTGATGTGCGTGTGATCTCAGCGACTAACAAGCCGCTCGACGCATTGATCGAGAACGGACACTTTCGCCCGGATCTCTTCTATCGCCTTAACGTGATCCCGTTCCAGATTCCGCCTCTGCGAGAGCGAAATGAAGACGTGCCGCTCTTGATCGAATATTTTAATGAACGGTTCTCGGCGGAGTACGGAAAAAGCTCGAAGGAATTTTCGGGCGAGGCCGTGGAACGGTTACGAGGCTACTCGTGGCCTGGAAATATTCGCGAGTTAAAAAATATCGTTGAGCGCATTGTCATAATGTCGTCGAAGGCGGCGGTGACCGTGGATGATCTACCGGAGCTCGGCGCGGGAGCGGAGGCGTTTGCAAGCTCGTTTCGATTCCAATCTTTTAAGCAGGCGACAGACGCGTATCAACGCGAGTTCATACAGCACAAGCTTGCCGCTCACAATGGAAATGTTGCAAAGGCCGCTGACGAAATGGGCGTCGACCGTAGCCATCTCTACCGGAGAATGAAAAATTTGGGAATCACGTCTAGCGACTAGGGACTAGCGATCATCGGCCACGATATCGTAGGGAATTCGCGACGCGAAAAATCGCGTGCCTGCCGTAAGAAGGGTCCAGAAGAGCACGGCGGCGGCCATCATTGCCCACCCAATATTGGTCAGAAGATCATCGGTAAGGCCCAACCCCATTCCAAGCGGGATCGTGCCGAGCATGCCAACGCGTGCTGCCGTCTTGCGGCCATTCTCGAGCGACTGAAGCAGATTTACACGGCCGACTTCCATCTCCATGTATTCCTCATCGTTATTGAGATTGGCAAAATACTCGGCTTCTGTGTTCGTGTATCTGCGGAGGGCACTCGTGCTCGCCAATCGGTTTGCAGCGGAGAAGTTGTGCACGACGTGCGCGAGCTTGCCCTCTCGAAGTGCTATCTCAGCCATTCCCCTTGCGGCAAGAAAACTCTCTCCATGAAGGTCGACCACCTTCTGAAAAACACCGCCCGCGCGGCTCCACTCTCCAAAGTGAAAGTAAGCTTCACCCAGCCGTGTCAACAGGTCCGCGTCGCCCATCGCATGCCGTTCCGCGAGGCGCATCGCGGCAAGGGAGCGCGTCTGCAGCCGCTCGTTGCTTCGTAGGCCCGCAAAGGCGTGGAGGCAGCGGGCAAAATCGAAGATAAGCCGCGCGTCGTTTGGCTGTAGGACGAGAGCTCGCCGAAACGACTCGAGTGCCTGGTGCAGCCGGCCGATCAGTCGAAGCTCATTGCCAAGGCGTCTCAAATATTCGGCTCGCTGGGGGCTTGCCTCGTGTTCGGTGGGCTTTGGCGGGCGACCACGCGTAGCTTCGAAAGCATTCTCGAGAACGTCTGCTTCCGGCAGCCGTTCCTCCGCGACTTTCATGAGCACCTCTTTGGGATCGACAAGATAGTCTCGCATCTCGAGGGACCGGTTATCGAGGACCTCGTCCGGGAGGAGCGGTAAAAGCCGGCGAAGAATCTTTCGAAAATTCTCCGTACCGGAGACGAGGTTGATCTGCATGTCACGCCCTGAGATGACGGTGCGGTACGATGCGTAAACACGATTGCCCCGGCGGATCGTGCGCATTGCGTGTGTTTCAACATGCTCGATAGCCGAGATGCGCAAACGCCGCCGCGAACCGATTATCCAGGATCGCAGCCGAGCCGCAGGTCCGGTCCTGGTGATTCGCGTACCCTCAAATACGATCTTTTCCGACAGGGCGAAGAAGGGAACGACAACCCAGAACATCACGAAGAGTGCGAGGGCCCAGACGTCGTAACCAAGGTATAGAAGGAATGCAGAAAAAAAGCTTCCGATAAGAAAACTGCTCAGATAGCTGTTAAGCGACAAGCGGACTGCGAGACGTTCGCCTTCGCCGGATGGTAAAACTGCGGGTAATTGATTGCTCTGCTTCAAGTTCGAGGGGCTATCCGCCGAATGGAGCCGCCTGCTCAACGATCTCTTTGGCGCGTTCCGGATCGAGCTCATCGATCTTCTTTTTTGCCTCGGTCGCGGCTTGTGACATTGGGACGCTCTGGCCCTCAGCGTCCTTAGCGTCGTTCGCGGTTTTCGCGATAGTGAAGTAGAGGTTTGCTGCCTCGTCCTTCTTGCCCTGTTTCTCGTATACCTTTGCGAGTTCGAGGTTGATCGTGTCCTTAGCAAGAGTGGAATTGTTATCCGCTGCTAGCTCGCCGAAGAGCTTTGCGGCGTCGTCCAGACGCCCGTCGGCATGTCGTGTCTGAGCAAGCGCAAATTTTGCGAGTCCGGCGGATGCGGACGATCCTCCCGCGATGCCCTCAAGCTCCGCGATGCCCGCGGCACGGTCAACCGATAGTTTATTAGTGGCGATGAAATATCTCGCGGTCTCGGCGACCGATCCGCCAAATTTATCTGCCACGGCCTGGAACTCAGCGATGGCCTTTTCGGCACGTTCCTTTTCAGTCTTGAAAACCTGATCCTTAGAACCTGCGAGCGGCGGCGTGTCCGACACACGAGATTGGGACGTCTCTATCGCCTTCCCGAGAGCAGCCTGAGCGGCGCCTTCGCTGCGGCGATTATAGGAATTGATGATAAAGAACAGAATAGCGACGACGACGAGAGCGGCAATCGCGTACAAAATCGTGCGTCCTTTTCCGGAGACCTTCTTTTCGACCTGCTCGAGACGCGCGTTTACAGTCTGCTGAAAAGGGTCCTGATATCGCGCGGACGCCTTTGCCTCGGCAGACGTCGTTGCTACCTGCGCCAACCTTTTTTGTTTCTTAGCCATGATGTGTGCAAATTTGTCGCCCTGAATCGTTATATAATTGGCGATAACGGGCTAATTCCAAAATTGCTAATTTAGCTTAAATGAAGGGCGATATCAAACAAAGACGCGAGAAACCGGCGGCGCAGGAGCGTTCGGGAAAAGTTTGGAACAAAATCGCACGAACGGTTTCTAACATATCGGGCTCGCGAATTAGGCGGGCCAGCATCGAAGGCCTCAGATGATCTTTGGTAAGTCAGCAACGCTTGACCTTGACGCCTTCGGAGCCCTTGCGGCCGTGGGCGGTGACGGTGCGCGGGAGATAGGCGAGGGTGCATTCGTGGATGCGCTCAGATCGGGCGATGCGGACGCGTTTGACGCAATGGTGAACCGCTACTCGGCTGACATATATTCCCTCCTTGTAAGGCTCACCGGTGACTCGGAGGAATCCGCTGACCTTACGCAGGAAACATTTCTTAGAGCGTTGAGATCGATTGCCGATTTTCGGGGCGAATCAACATTGAAAACTTGGCTGTTTCGGATTGCGATCAACGAATCGAGGAATCGATTTCGGTGGTGGAAAAGGCGCCGTCGGGACAAGATTTTCTCGCTCGATGCGAGCGTCGGTGACAGCGAAACGCGAATCTGGGAAACGCTTGCCGACGACGCGATCTCGCCCGAGGATGAAACGCTCCGGCGGGAGCGGTCGGCGGCCTTGATCGAAGGCCTTGCGAGCGTCAAATCGATGCATAAGGAAGTTATCGTGCTGTGCGATGTGGAAGGGTTAACTTATGAGGAATGTGCCGCAGCCCTCGGAACGAACGTGGGAACGGTGAAGTCAAGGCTCTCTCGCGGACGCGACGAGCTGCGACGGCTGTTGAAGGGGTTTTGAAAAAGCGAATCACAAGGCAGACTCGCCCCGGTTTCATCTTTGATACCACAAAAACGGTGCCAAACGAAAATGGGTCGAGTATGAACGAGATAATCACAGGAGCTTGAGCGGTGGGGAATGAGGTTATGCGGCAGATTTTGAAAACGACCAGCAACAAGTCGTTCGCTGAGCGAGCCGCGACCGTGTTCTCCATCGTGCAGAGCCGATGCGATACATACGTTGTTCCTGAACAGGGAACAGCCGGGGTCAGTTTGCCTTGTGGTCCGATGGTTTCGATAAGTGGGTTGTGATGGAGTGCAGAGATCTACAAACGGAGCTCGCCTTTTACGGTGAAATCGAATTGCCCGACGAAGTTGGGACGAACGTCGAAGGCCATCTCGTCGCGTGTCCGCTTTGCCGTGAACGCGTATCGGCCAATCGTGAGATTCGTGGCGCTCTCGCAGCTCTTCGCATAGAGATGCCTTCCGTGGCACTCGCTGATTCAATTCGGTTTCGCCTTCGAAAGGAACTCAGGAACGGCCCTGAACGCGAGTCATGGTTTGCAAGCGACGCGGGAGTGTGGTTTCAGCATCGCTTAATGCCGTACGCGGTCGGGGCGATGGTGACGCTGCTCGTCGGATTTGTTACGTTAAATTCACTCCTCCTCGGACTTCGAGCCGACGTCGGGAACACTCTCGCCGCCACATCTGTGCGAAACGCAACGAAGAGCGTGATGCTCGCCACCAGCCGGAATCCTTACGCAGAGAGTAACGCGGATGCTCCGATCTTGGCCGCCGAATATGCCCTGCTGCGGCGCGACGTCTCGACGGAGTCGCCCAGTCTCAATCCTCACGGATCACTTATCTCGCTTTCAGGTTCACTCGTAAACAGGTCTGACGGGGGAAGCGAAGGCGTCGTTGTGGTTGCGGATGTTCTGAGCAATGGAATCGCCAGGATCAGGGAAGTCGTGGACCCGGTCAGAAATCGCCGCGTGCTGCGCGATCTGGAAAAAGCATTGGAAGCGGAGCTTGGCGACACACCGTTCGTGCCGGCCAGAATGGACAATCGCTCGGAGAACGTCCGAATTGTTTTAATGTTTCAGAGCGTTGACGTACCGAACAATTCACGACGATCTGCCCGCAGATAACGGGTATTGCATTGGTCGATAGCCGCCTTCAGCTGAGCGGCAAGTGCGAGATGGGGTTGTTGGAGAATCCTGTGCTGTTCCAGCGCTGCGGGCCTATTGCCTTGCGCTTTCATCTACGTCTTATTCACTTTTCGATTTGTCCCCGGTGGCCATGGCGGGCATCCCTTCATGTTGATAACATCGAACGGTTGGTTTAACGCGCCTGCTGCATGGCGTGCCTTTTTTCGTTTCCGCCCCGCAAAAGTAGACGGCCGTTGAGGCCTGCTTTTCCTTTCCGGTGCCCGGTATGGGAGTCGATGCGACGGTGTGTGCCGGGATCGGTTTCGCGGTTGCCAGCGACGTGACCTCTTGCCGTTCAGGCTGCGGAATAGTCGCTAATGAACTGACCTGAGATTTCGCCCGTACCTCGGGCGACGCCTTCAGAGCATCTGCTGACGAAAAATCGACGAGACCGGCAATTAAGGCGACCATGCCGAAAACTGCAAGAGCGATCGGAGCAAATTCGGTGAGCCGATGGTCCGTCGCACAGAGATCGCAAAATCTCCGACTCGTCCATAATCTCCATTCCGTGCGCTCGATCTTCTCCCCGCAATTGGAACAGAACTGTGGGCGAAAAAGCATTACAGTGGTTGCCAGTCCTCAAAGAGCGAAAAACCTTCGGCCGACTCAGCGCCGATGTTGCAGACTTGCTCTCTAAGCGATCAATAGGATTATAAAGCAAAATACAGTTTTTGATAACCCATTTCGCACGGGTGCCGCAAGGCGAGTGCCAGAGATGCAACCAAAGCTTCATTGGAGAGCGTCTGATTGATAGTATTTTTCTATGTCCCTGCGACTAATTGTTTTTGGCTGCGTGCTTCTGATCCTGTGTTCCTCTGCCTCGATGGCGCAGGATGACGACCCGATTCGGGTTGAGTCCTCGATCGTTCGGCTCAATGTCGGCGTCGTCGATCAGCGCGGCAGACCAATTACAGACCTTACCAAGGCGGACTTCACCGTCTTTGAGGACGGCGTGAGGCAGGAGATTGCGAAATTTGAGCCGTCGACCGCTCCCTTCAGCGTGGTGATGATTTTGGATATGAGCGGATCGACGCTCGGCTTTCGACAGGTTATCAAGCAGTCGGCCATGCGCTTTCTCGACGCGATTTCGCCCAACGACCGGGTAGCCGTGGTCGAGTTTTATGACAAGGTGCAGCTACGAAACGATTTTACAAACGATCGGTCTACGATTTTCAATTCCGTGCAGCAGGCGAATGGCCGAGGGAAATCCCCGCTTTACAAAGCAATTGACTTTGCCATGGACAAGCTTGCGAAGGAAAAGAGCAAGCGAAAAGCTATCGTGGTGCTGACTGATGGTATCGACAGCGACGCCCGTGACCGCGATCGTAAAGTAGTTGAGAATCTCAAAGACGAGTTGGTCGGCTCAGCGATTAAACCTGAGGCAGAAGAATCGCTTCGACAAATTTTAAGTCGTTCGGACGCGCAGGGTGTGACGATTTATCCCTTGGCCTTACCAACCGGCGATCCATATAAACTGGCCGACCCGACGCCGAGGCAGATTGCGATGTTTAAGGCGGCGAGGGCACGGCTACAGATAGTGGCGGAAAGGACAGGAGGCACGCTCAATACGATCAACGCACTCGAAGACATGGGTCGCCTCTACGCACAGGTTGCCGCCGACATGCGTGCTCTCTACACAGTTGAGTACACCCCGACGAACGATCGGCGGGACGGCAAGTTTCGCAAGGTCACGATCACCGTTGCGAACCCTGGGCACATCTCGCGAACGCGGCAAGGCTACGTCGCTCGCTGAGCCCATCCGCGGATCTAAAGCCCGCCTCAACCTCAAGCCGCATTTCGTCGTCATATCGCAACAGTTCTGCCGATGTGGGAAGATATCGCAGAAATCGCAGCCTGACCCGACTTTCCGGCCAGATAAATCCTTCGAATCAAGTGAAGGCCTCGGGATAGATATCATGTTTGCGGCCCGGCAGAGGAAATGCGACGCTCAAGCGAACCGCTCCACTCGTCCAGCCCACCAACCATACACAGCCCACCAACCATACAAAACAGTCCGCAAACACGGGCTTTGCACCAAAAATCGTAGGTCTGACCCCAATTCTTTCTCACGCGACCGGCAAAAAAGCATAAAAAGGGGCGATGCTAAGAAACCCTCAGGCGAGCAGGCGGCTATCGCGCCGAAAGGCTTCTAGAGCCTACTTCCGCAATATTTGCAGTGGATGGCATCGAGCTCGTGGGGCTCTGCATGGCATTCGGGGCAAACGTGGGTGGACACCGGCCTCGCGGCCCGGGTAAATTCGGCGGTGACGATACCGGTGGGAACCGCGATGATCCCGTAGCCGAGGATCATCACGAGCGAAGCGAACGCCTTGCCCAACGCCGTCTGCGGCGAAAGGTCTCCATAGCCGACGGTCGTCAGCGTGACAATTGCCCAGTAGATTCCGGTCGGGATATTGATGAATCCATTCTCCTCGCCTTCGACGACATACATCAGCGAACCGACCACGGTCACGATCGTGATGACCCCGACGAGGAATACAAGTATCTTCTTCCTGCTGGCCGACAGGGCGGACGTAATGATCCGCGATGCAGAAGTGTACTCAGCGAGCTTCAGAATCCGGAATATGCGGAGCAGGCGCAGGATGCGAACGGTTAGGAAGAACTGTGTGCCGGGAAGTAATAGCCCGAGGTATGTCGGGACGACCGCGATCAGATCCACAAGGCCGTAAAAACTCAGAGCGTATCGCAGCGGTCGCCGCACCGACATCAGCCTGAGGATGTATTCGAAAGTGAAAAGTACGGTAAAGAACCACTCCGCGACATTCAGTTCATAGCCGTAAACGTCCCTGACCTCGCGAATGCTCTCAAGCATGACCGCTGCGACGCTCAGCAGGATTAGACAGATCACCGATATGTCGAAAATGCGTCCGGCCGTCGTCTCCGACTCGAAGACGATCGTGTGGAGCGAGCCGCGCCACCCGCTCGCGGATTCTTCTTTAATATCTTCTGACACAGACAACAGTTTAACTATTTCTCGCCACGCATTGAATTATCCCGATAAACATCGAGCGAGCGGCTGGCGTCAAGCCTGCGATTCTCCAGCGTGTTAGGCTTTGGAATATGATGATATATCGTCCCGGGCGCGCTTTGTAGCGAAAGTTTGCGGCCCAGCGGGCTTGGATTGGTTAACTATGAAAGAGAATGCGGTCGACCCTGCGATTCTGCGATTCTTTTGTTTACGACCGTGGGCTGAGAGGAATGCTTGACACCCTTCTTCACGGTTTGTAGTCTTATTGTTCGCCTCTGTGCACCCGTAGCTCAGCTGGATAGAGTACTTGACTACGAATCAAGGGGTCGCATGTTCGAATCATGCCGGGTGTACCATCAATATCTCGAATATAATCAGTTAGTTAGTAAAACAAAAAAGCAAGCCGTTGGGCTTGCCTTTCGGGTTAAGTGCAACATAGGCGCGAAAACTTCGATTTTCTCACTCACTAAAGATCAATGTTTCGATTTCACCGGCCTCTTCGCTGGTGCCTTATTTATCGGCCCCTTTAGCGATAGCCTTGGCCGTGGAAAGTTTCACGCCGATCGTTTCCGTTTTCGCCGTTCGTGTCTATAATGCGGGCATGTCGAAATGCCTACAAGTTCTAGTTCTCGCGCGAGGCACAACAACTTCTGATGTGTTATCGATTCGAAATTTTAGATGATTGCCAGCGGAACAAAATTCGGACGCTATGAAATTCGCTCGATGATAGGAGCGGGCGGGATGGGAGAAGTATATCTCGCAAGCGACCCAAAGATCGGTCGCGATGTGGCGATAAAAGTGCTGCCGTCGGGCCTCTCGGAAAATAAGGAACGCTTGGCGCGCTTCGAGCAGGAGGCGCAGGCCGCCGGTGCCCTTAATCATCCGAACATCCTCGCCATTTACGACGTCGATTCCGAGAACGGGACCACGTACGTAGTCTCCGAGTTGTTGGAAGGCGAAACTCTGCGCGATGCCCTTGGAGGGACCGCGATGAAGGTCCGCAGGGCGTTGGACTACGCCCAACAGGTCGCGCAGGGGATGGCGGCGGCGCACGAGAAAGGAATTATTCACCGGGATCTGAAACCGGAGAACCTGTTCGTAACCCGGGACGGGAGGGTGAAGATTCTCGACTTCGGATTGGCCAAGCTGATCGAGACGAACGGCGCCGGGGCAAGTTCCGATTTGCCAACACGTAGGGTAAATACCGACGCAGGTGCGATCATGGGAACTGCGGGCTATATGTCCCCCGAACACGGCACGAATCCGGTTTTAATGCGCGGTTATGGCGCATACGGAAGCGGAAGCACGTCGCCGTTTTTCGCCTCCGGCTCGCTGCCTTGGCTCGAACGCGGCGGCATTCTCGCCATCACGGGCATTCGCGGCGGCGGCGCATACGGCGAAGAATGGCATATAGCTGGCAAAGGCGCGACAAAGGCGAATACTTGGAAAGACTTTATCGCCTGCGCCGAATACTTGATCGCCGAAAAATATACTTCGCCCGAACACCTGGGAATTGTGGGCGGCAGCGCGGGAGGAATTTTAATCAGTAACGCAATTACGACGCGACCTGATTTATTCGGCGCGGCAATCAGCGCGGTTGGTTTGAACAACGCTTTGCTTGCCGAAACAACGCCGAACGGCATCCCGAACATTCCCGAATTCGGCACGTTCAAAACCGACGAAGGCTTTAAGAATTTGCTGGCTATGGACGGCTATCACAAAGTGAAAGACGGCGTAAAATATCCGGCGGTGATGTTGACGCACGGGATTAACGACCCGCGTGTCGAGCCTTGGATGTCAGCAAAAATGGCAGCGCGACTTCAAGCGGCAACCGGCAGCAACAAACCCGTTTTGTTGCGGATTGATTACGATGCAGGACACGGCATCGGCTCGACCAAACAACAACGCAACGAGGAAAACGCCGACATTTATGCTTTTTTATTTCAGCAGCTTGGCGCGACAAATCGGTAAGACGGGCGGCACAACAAATCACTGGACGTGACGGCGAAACAGCGACTTTGTTATGAAGTTGAGTGTTTCAAATAAGACATTTGATGTTAATTGACCGCCGCTGTTGTTTTTACGGCATGAGCGGCACCCGCCGGCAATGCACCCGTGTGAAAAGTAAAAATAGGACGCCGACAAACGCCGATTAAGCAGATGGCCGCGGATATAATATTAAATCCGTCAGAGTCTGTCGAAATCCGTGTTCGTCAGCGTCCTATTTCTTCGTTTTTCTTGCAATTTGACTTTTCAAACAGCTTCTTAGAATCAAAAGCCGGATAAACCGCCGGTTCAATCTTCTTAAAACAAACAATCGAAAAAAATCGAAATGCAATCAGAGCTTTCACTCGTTTTCCGTGCGTTACCCAACAGAGAGATATTCACTGCCGATTAGATTTAAGAATGAGGTTTGCCTACCAATTGCTAAAACTTTTTAAAAGCTCGTTTGATTCGCATACCAAACAAATTTGGAAACAGCGGTTCGGCGTAGGAGTTTAGTCCTATGTTTTTTGCTTGAAAAACAGGACTTAGGTACTAGAAAAAAAGGATTTTAGTCCGACGCGCAGTGATCAGTCAATCTCTATTATCAGTCACTATAGCCAAAAGAATTATGACAGTCATTCAGTCAGTGGCGACCGTCGCTACCGACCGAATATAAAGACTTTTATAGTTTTTACTATAAAAACAAAATTCAACCACAAAACAGATTAGGAGAAAAATCAATGAAAACTAAGTTTTCACCATCACTTGCTTTTTTAATTGCGATATTCGCATTTTGTTACGGACCGGCTCTGGCACAGAGTGGTGGTCCACCCACCGTTTATAATGCAGTCGTCGTTATCGACACAGGCTGTAACTGCCAAAAATTCACCTTTAGTGGTGCCTCTATGGGGGATGCAACTAAAACAAGAGTATCGCTCGGAGGATACGCATTAACGCTGCTGAGCGTTAGCAGTTCTCAAATTGTTGCAACTGCCCCTAACAGGACCTATATAACGGGTACATACCTTTTGAGAATAATTGTAAATGGCAGCAGCGCTCAAACCGATTTTGAAATAACAATGGGTCAACAGGGACCAACAGGTGCACCAGGTCCTATTGGAATTCAAGGTGCTGCTGGTACTAACGGCGTTGACGGTTCAACTGGCCCGCAAGGTCCGATTGGTTTAACCGGAGCTGCTGGTTCTGATGGAGCAACTGGTGCTGCCGGTACTAACGGCGTTGACGGTGCAACAGGCGCAACCGGTGCTCAAGGTATCCAAGGTGCAACCGGTGCAATCGGTACTCAAGGTATCCAAGGCGAAATCGGTGCAACAGGTGCAACCGGTGCTCAAGGTATCCAAGGTGAAATCGGTGCAACTGGTTCAACAGGCGCAACCGGTGCTCAAGGTATCCAAGGTGAAA
>Ga0136640_10000020_pt1 | contig 55929 bp, 50 predicted proteins | sample AntDrymUQ8642106_2_FD_105498 | JGI IMG/M metagenome (GOLD analysis project Ga0136640, IMG submission 105498) | Polar desert sand microbial communities from Dry Valleys, Antarctica - metaG UQ864 (21.06) | ecosystem: Environmental > Terrestrial > Soil > Desert | place: Antarctica: Dry Valley...
GGGCAGATGCTGCACTTCTACCTTTTGGCTAATGCGCTTGCCGACAATCAGATCGATGTGGAGCGAATTCCCGAGCTCACGAATCAGGCATTAAGCCTCGAACCAGAGGTCAGCGAAATCGCGCAACGCTACATCTTTATGGAGAACTGCGTTGTCGTCGGTCGTGGTCTAAATTACGGCAACTCGTACGAGCTCGCTCTCAAGCTGATGGAAACGTGTTACGTTGTCGCCGAGCGTTTCTCGACGGCAGATTTCTTTCACGGCCCGCTGGCGATCGTCGAGCGCAGATTTCCGGTAATTATGTTCGCACCAAGCGGCGTTACGAAAAAGAGCAGTTTAGATCTTCTAACTAACTTGCGCGCGCTCCGTGCGGACTGTCTTTCTATCACCAACGATGCCGACGTCGCCGCCCTCTCGCCGAACAGCCTGCGAATCGCCGGCAGCGCAGATGAATTTCTAACACCGATTCCCTTCACAGTCCCGGCACAGCTTTTCGCCGCGCTTCTGTCCGAGGCAAAAGGCCTCGACCCTGATGCTCCTCGCTCGCTCACAAAAGTAACCCAAACCCTTTAGCTGAAAATAGCCGCGACGACCTAATCCGAGAGGCCGATCCCGCAGCGACCGCAGAACTTAATGTTTGCAGGAAAAACGCCGCTGCAGTTCGGGCAGATTCGCTCAGCTTGAGCGGGGACTGCAACATGCACGCCTGGAGCGAATACCGGCGGGGTGAACGCGAGGCCCTGCGAGGATAGTCCGAGCCCGCACCTGCCGCAGAAGCGCGAGTCGCCCGGCATCGGCGAACTGCATCTGGGACAACGCCCGGAGAGACTCACGTCGCCACGTGAAACCATCGCAAAAGAACCGCTGCCACACCGCCCGCAAAATCGAACGCCCTCCGCAAAGCGCGACTCGCAGTTCTGGCACGCGACCACGCCCGGCATGATGCTCGACGGCCCGGAGGCTGCCCCATGCGATGGCGATATGTACCTGGACACGAGCCGTGCCTGGACGACCTGTTCTCCCTCCTCGGCCCTTAGCTCAATCACCCGCTCATCATCCCGGTCGCCGGAACGCGAGACCCTGAGGACGTGCTGGCCCGCGGGTATTCCGGAGACGACAACTTTTCCGGACGATCCGACGCTGCCCCGACGCTCGTCGTCGACATAAACCTCCGATCCTGCCGGCGCCATTATCACGAGCCTCGAACCGCCGCTCCGACTTTCATCCACATCCTCGGCCGCTTCTTCGAGTTCGTCCATCCAATCCGAAACCGATGCAGGCCGAAGCAATGGATCGATCTCGAGGGCCCGCAGCACTGCTCTATCGACGCTCGCCGGAATGTCCGTCCGAAGTGAAAGCAAGGACTTCGGCCGGTCCATCATCTTCTGCGTGATGAGCTGCATCAGGTCGCCTGAAAATGGCGTACTCCCGCCCAGCATCAGGTACGCAATGGTTCCAATCGCGTAAAGATCAGACCGAGCGTCCACGGTGGTTCCCGGACGCATTTGCTCGGGAGACATATACTCCGGTGTGCCGAGAATTCCTCTCGACGCCGGCATTGCATCCGAATCAAGATCCGTGGCCGTATGACTTGTAAACTTCGCGAGACCGAAGTCTCCGACTTTTACAAACCCGCCGCTCTTTCCCTTCTGAAGTATGAAAACGTTTCCGGGCTTAAGATCGCGATGAAGTATTCCGAGTTCGTGTGCCGCCTCGACACCGTCGACAATCTGCCGAAGCAGTCGGACGGCGCGCTTGACCGGCAGAGTTCCCTCCCGTCGTAGGAGACTGTGGAGAGTCTCGCCGTCAACGAATTCCATCACTAGATAAAAGACGTTATCGGGCGTGGATCCGAAGTCGGTGACGCTGACCGTATTGGGATGCTGTATCGTGGCCGCTGCCTGAGCTTCGCGGCGAAAACGTGCAACAGCTTCACCGTCTCCAAGACCATCACTCGCGAGAAAGTCTGGTCGAACCGTCTTGAGCGCTACCATCCGGGCGTCAAATTTATTGTCGCGTGCGAGATAAACCTGTCCCATCGCCCCGCGACCGAGGCGGCTGACAACCAGATAGCGCTCGCCGATCAGGAGAGCGCCGGGAATCGGACTGCGAAGATCGCTCTCATCGTTCGGGCAAACAGTCACGTCGTCCTCGAAACAGAGCGCACATTTTGGGCATTCCTTCATCGTCGGAGAATAGTGTACGTTCGAGGGGCCCGTTTCTAAAAGCGTGGTGCCTCCCCGCGCTTTCACACCTCCTGCCGCTCCCGTCCCATGCCCGTCCCATGGCTGTCCCAACCTGTCTTGGGACGGCTAAGTCTCTCGCTGTTAATGGCTTATCGTATCTATCCTACGAATTTCGCAAAAAACTTTTTGCGGCACCTGTGCGGGACGTATCTGCATAATACGATCGAAGCGCCTGCCTGGATCTTGTATGACAAGCTGAATTTTCAAGGAACCACGCCATCTTCGATCCTATCAATCTATTGCACAGATGTTAAACTGTGTTGTCGTTGCAACATCTCTAGCACCTTCCGGACTTTTCATGCGCCAAGGGACGGCGAACGCATGCCATATGCCCGGAGTGTCGGCTCGCCTTTCGCAATGTCTCGATCTCTTGCTATAATCCAAGTTTGTTTTGGGTCGATAGCTCAGTCGGTAGAGCAGCGGACTCTTAATCCGCGGGTCGCAGGTTCGATCCCTGCTCGGCCTACCATTTACAAAAGGAGAAAGCCGCTCACGTGCATCGCGAGCGGCTTTCTCCTTTAAATCAATTTACCGTTAGGGCTGCACTGATGCGGGCGTTGGCTCGTCCCCGGTCTGACCAAAATTACGAATATTCAGGGTGCCGCCAGCGCTGTTTACGCGATACCAGGTGTTGGTGCTTGGGCGGAAAACCGCGATATCGGACTTCCCGTCTCCGTCATAGTCGGCTGGGATCGGAATATCCTCCGCGATGCCGAACTGATATCCGGAATAGGCGCCGGTCGTCGAAAGCAGCCAATACCAAATTCCCGTTGACGGCCTGTAGACAACAAAGTCTGCCTTTGCATCACCGTCAAAATCGGCAAGCAGCGGTCTGTCGCCGTCTGTGCCAAATGTGTTGTAGAGCGCAGTGCCGTTTGAGCTGCGAAGCACATACCACACACCGTTCGAGGGCCGCCACACTACCTGATCGGCTTTTCCGTCACCATCATGGTCACCGGTAAAAACTTTATCTCCGGCAATTCCCCACTGAATATAACGAATCGGTCCTGTACTCAGCGATATATACCAGATGCCGTCCGACGGCCGGAACACCGCGATGTCCGTCTTCCCGTCGCCGTCGTAATCCGCCGAGACCGGGATATCCCCATTCCTGCCAAACTGCACCGCGGGCCGCGATCCGTTGGAGCTGTAGATGAACCACCACGTTCCAGTACTTGGCCGAAAGATCGCGCGATCGCTCTTGCCATCGCCGTCATAATCGCCCGGTGCGATGATGTCGCCGGCGAGACCCCAATTCACTGTGGTCTGCGCGCCGTTCGAACTCGTCTCGACTCGCCAATCGCCAACGGCCGGCGTGTACGAGGCAAAGTCTGTCTTGCCATCACCGTCGAAATCGGAAATGTCATTTTTGGCCGTAAGACTCACGACGTACAGACCCGTAGCGAGATCGCCGAGCAGCACCTTGTCTTCGCCGAGAAACGGAAACACTGCCCAATTGCCGTTGTATCCCGTGATCTGCTGATTTGATAATCGGTTTACGCCACAGACGGTATCGTCCGGATCGAACTTACGATTTGTTTCGCGAACCTCGCGGAGATCTTCTTCGGTAAACTGCGCCGGCCACGTGTCGTACCTTCCGATCTGCACCGGATTCGCCGGGTCGGTTATGTCGAACACGAGCGTACCGGCCTGGTACCACGCGACATAAAGCTTATTACCCATGACGACCGGATTGTGAGGTGTCACGGCAACGATCCCAAGGTCGGCCATCGATATTCGCTTCACGAGTGTGGCAGCCGTCGGATTTGATACATCGTAAACTCTAATGTCGCCCGGGTTCGGGGCCGCACTGTCGCCTATTTCTCGGGCACTGTAGAGATAATTGCCGTCTTCGCTCGTCCACGCGCTGTGATTACGGTCGGCACCGATTGCAACGGAACCCATCAACGCGGGGGCCTGTGCCGCGAGATTGGCGATGCTATATATATCGACTCGAGAGCTCCCAAAGAAGCCCGACAGATACATTCGATCGCCCCGTATGTGCATCGCGTGCACCCAGCCGCCGGCGCCTGAGGTCCATTGCCACTTCAATACAGCGGCGGCAGGATTCGTCACATCGATGATCCGTAGCGGCACGGTTGACGTGGAATTGGAATTCTCGAGCAGGTATCGCCGGCCTCCCTGGTCGAAGACCATCATCTCGTGAATCGTCGGATAACCGCCGCCGTTAGTCGCATTTACTACGCCGAGCAATTGCGGAGAAGCAGGATTCGTCAGGTCGACGATATGGACGCCGCCCGTGTTGCCGGTACCGAAGTAACCGCGGTTACCGATAACAATGGCCTCGAGAAACTGAAGATTGGCCCCGGGATTGTACCAAGACGAGAGGGTCGGCGCGTCCGGATTGGATACATCGAAGATGAATACGCCGCGACAGTTGTAGCTGCCCATCACGGCGATGTTTCCGTCGGCGTGGATATCAGCGAATTTCAGCGTCGTGCTGCCGGTGCAGGCCGGGTTGATATTGGCTCGCAGCTTGACTCGCTGAGCATTCGCCTCAGGCGAAAACACGGTCCCTGCAATCAAAAACAGTGCGACTAAAATTATCTTCTTCATGTGTGCGTTTGCGTCCCTAGAGAAAAAATCCGACGAAAAATGAAAAAACGGCTGATTGTAAAATCAACCGCTAATTATACTATAGGTTAGCCCAAAATTGTAGAGTCGGCAGCGATCCTACGACGCCTTTCGCCCCGCCTCGCGCATCACAATGTCGAAAGTGCCCGGATCGACCTTCTGAAACCGGGCGTTGCGGCTGAGTGAGACGGCGATCGAGATGGTCGGGTTATTACCCTTGAATTTCATGCCGCCGGCTATTAGAAGATTGTAGAGCTCATTAACATGCAATGGGCGTCCGGCCTCGCGAAGAAGCAGTGTGCAAGACTGGGTGATTGTTCGATCGCTAAAACGCTGGGTCAGCGGCTCGCGGCCGACCATGCGGGTCGGGACACTGCGGTGCTGATTTATATACGAGACGGTCGAATTCCTCTCAGTGAAGTCCACGACGCCCCGAGGTCGAAAAATAGCGGAAGTTTGTGTTTCGGCTCTATTTACCTCGTATTGATCGTCAATACGCAGCTTTTTCGGGGCGGCTGACCGCTCGCCGGAACGTAATTGGACGAGGAGGCTATCGATCGTAAGTTCAGTCTGCGCCGACGTATTCTCTAGAGCCTGAATCTCCTGCCTGAGCAACGCGACTTCATTTTCGGCCTCTTCCAGCCGCGCGATGAGCCGATTCTGGGCGTTTCGAGTGTGGCGAAGGCTGGTTTCGAGCGTTTGTACAAGTTTTTCGTCGACCATAATTCTTAAGACTGTGGAACACACGTCTCGCCGCAAATCTCTGAATTAGAAAGGGGTTTCGGAACTAGGCGTTTCTCTGGATTACGAAGTTGGAGATCTCCTCTAATGCAGAACGATACGCGGTCTGAGGCAAAACATCAAGACTTTTTTTCGCACGTGTCGCGTACCCGACGGCCTCGCGCGTGATCGAGTCGATAATGCCATCGCTCGTCAGACGCTCGATAATCTTCGATCGCGGGAAGCTCGAGTAATCGCCGTCCTCGATGATCTTTTCAAAAACAGTTTTCATCGATGCATCGGCTGAGACGAGCTTGATCAGTGGCAGCGTCAGCTTACCTTCCAGAAGATCTGCACCGGCCGATTTTCCGAGGTTTTCGGATTCCCCCGTGAGATCCAGCAGATCGTCAGCTAATTGGAACGCCACGCCGAGATTTAATCCATATTCGCGCATCGCGGCCTGCGTCTCTGCACGACCGCCGCCAAGCATCGCTCCGATCTCGCAGCACGACGAAAAAAGATATGCCGTCTTTCGGCGCAGGATGTCGAAATAATCCGTGACCGTAATATCGAGCCGGCCGATCATCGTCATCTGGATCAGTTCGCCCTCGGTCATTTTTCGGGTGAGCCTAGTAAGGATCTCGAGGATGTCGAGCGAGCGCTCTCGAAGCGACGTCTCGAACGCAGACATATACAACCAATCGCCCATCAGCACTGCGGCCTGACTGCCAAATTTTGCGTTAACAGATGGGCGATTGCGCCGCGTGTTCGCGTTGTCGATGATGTCGTCGTGGACAAGCGTGGCTGTATGAAGCATCTCCATCACAGTCGCCATCCTGATCACGTTTTCTGAATCGCCCCGCCCGCCCACGGCATAGCTCATCAACACAACGAGAGCCGGCCGAACACGCTTGCCACCCGACGAGCGAAGATAGTCGCCGAGGTATCTGATCACCTCGATATTCGACTGTACCTGCCGCTCGAACTCCGTTTCAACCTGCGCAAGTTCACCCGCGACGAGTCCGAACACTTTATGCGCGGCGTCGGATGAAATTATTTCTTTCTTTGTTGAAGCAAAGGTACCAGACATCAGTTTGATCGAAAGTTATCGAACTGCATATCGATCCCGAAATCTTTCGCTTTTAGTGCGGCCATAACCTCCTGGAGCGTGTCTCGATCTTTGCCGGAAACGCGCACAGTCTCACCTTGGATCGAAGCCTGAACTTTGAACTTATTGTCCTTAATAAATTTGACGACCTCTTTTGCTTTCTCGATCGGAATTCCCTGCTGAACCTTTACGAGCTGTCGAACGGTACCGCCGGCGGCCGGCTCGATTTTCTGGTAGTCGAGCGCCTTGAGCGAGATGCCGCGTTTGAGGAGCTTGCTTTGCAGGATGTCGTTCATATTGCGCAGCTTTGTTTCGTCCTCGGCCGAGAGTTGCAGGTCCTTCGCCTCGAGCTCGGCCGCGGCCTTGCTGCCTTTGAAATCGAATCTCTGCGAGATCTCTTTCGTCGTCTGATTTAAAGCGTTTGAAATCTCGGCGTAGTCGGTCTTCGAGACGATATCAAATGAATTTTCCTTTGCCATAATGGAGATTTTGCCACGAATTACATCAATCGCACGAATTAAGAATTAATTAGTGTCACTCGCGTAATTCCTGACTAAACTTATTTGGAAAAAATCGAGGAAGTTTTTTGTAGTTTGCGCGGCGAGTGTTTCGAACTCGAGGCCCTTTAGATCAGCAAGAAATTGCGCGGTGTGAACAACGTAGGACGGCTCGTTGCGCTTTCCGCGATGCGGAGCAGGCGTTAGGAAGGGACAGTCGGTTTCGACAAGGAGTTTATCGAGTGGCACGACGCGGGCGGCATCGCGAAGGTTTTCCGCTTTCTTAAAAGTCACGTTGCCGGCAAACGAGATTAGAAAGCCGATCTCCATCAACGCCTCAGCCATCTGCGGAGTGCCTCCGAAACAGTGCATGATGCCCCTTAGGCTATCCGCCTTTCTGGAATATTCTTCGGCGATGATCGTGACGGTATCATCGTCCGCGTCCCGGCTGTGAACTATGATCGGCAAGCCCAAACGTCCTGCAGTCCGTATCTGTCGTATAAAGATTTCCCGCTGCACGTCCCGTGGCGAATGATCGTAATAGTAGTCGAGCCCGATCTCTCCCCAGGCGATTACTTTGTCGGATCTCGTGAGATCGGTCAGATGAGATTCTGCCGCGTCGTCGTATAGCTTCGCGTCGTGAGGGTGAACGCCGACACTCGCATAAACGTTGTCGTATTTCTCGGCGACCGCGACGGCTTTGCGAAAATCATCCGACCGTGGATCGCCGGTCCCCACATTCAACATCGCCACAACGCCCGCTTCGCGCGCGCGATCGACCACCACATCGCGGTCCTCGTCAAACGCGTCGCCGTCGATGTGACAGTGAGAATCGATGAAAATCATTTCCCTTGAAACGAAAAGCTGTTGAGGATCCCATCAAATACAGCCAGATCCTCCGCGCTGGTCAAAGTAAACGTTAGCCCAATAATCATGGCGTAACCTTTCGTGACCACCGTATATACTCGGTGTTTCATCGGCTGCGGAGTTGTACTATCCATTTCAATCGCGACGAAATTCCTTCCACCGATCTGTCGGTCTTTCAAACGGTCTACGACCCGAACCTTTCCGGTTAATGTCAAAAGCTTCACAGTCTCCGCCATAACCATATTCGCGGTTGCCCCAATAGGCTGTTTCACGACCTGCAATTCAAGAGCCGCGTTTCGCGCGCTACCCGGCGGCTTCGCGGTGACCATCAAAAGGTAGATCGTTCTATTGACGGCGGCCTCTAGGGCCTCGTCGTTCCCCGAAGTGTTACCTTTAAACTTATCTGCCCCAGCCTTTGTGTATGTTTCAGTTTCGCCCTTATTTAGGATCGTAAAACTCGAGGGAACCTTGAGAGTAAGGCCGAAGAAGGCATTCGTGTAGGTTCCATCAGATGCGAGCGAGCTGCTAAGGTCGGGGGTTACTGCTCTTCTCAAGGGCCGGGGCGGGTCCGGTACCTGGGCTACAAGGCCAAACTGGCTCGCATATACGATACACAGAAGGAGGATTAGTTTTTTCATTTTAGTCTGGCTCCGATCTTTACGTCCTCCAAAAACGTCGCGATTGCAGGCGTGTCTTCCTCGGTTAGCGATGCAGCGCAGATCATGCCCTGCGACTCGAGGCCGCGCATCTTTCGAGGTTTGAGGTTTGCAACGACGACGACTTTTCGGCCGATTAGTTTTTCAGGTTCGTAGTGCTCCGCTAAACCCGCGAGGATCTGACGCGGCTCGGTTTCGCCCAAATCGATTTCAAACCGAAGCAGTTTGTCCGCATCGGGAATCCGCTCCGCGACCGTTATCTCCCCCACTCGCAGCTCGACTTTTAGAAAGTCATCAATGGTGATGAAATCGTCGTTTTTAGAATCCGATTTTTTCACTTCCGGTTGCGTGCCACCCGCGCTGGCCAGCGGTTCTGATTGTTCACTATTCACTGTTAACTGTTCACTGTTCCTGATCTCACTCATAACTTTACTCTTCTCAATTCGCGGAAAAACGCCCACGGTTTCGCCGATTGCAGTGCCGATCGCGAGGTCGCCCCAATTCAGGCCGGCCGGGTCGATCTTTGTGATATCGCTGCTGAGGCCAATTTGCGAATAGATATTTTTCAAAGCCTCAGGCATCACTGGATACAATATAATCGAGAGCCATCGCAACGTTTCGCACGCACGGTAAAGCACGGCATTTAACGTTTCTGCCTGGTTCTCGTCCTTTGCGAGTTCCCACGGTTTAGCGTCGGAGATCATCTTGTCGACCCTCGCTATGACGGTCCATAGCGTCTCGAGTGCCTGACTGAATTCGAAAACTTCGAACCGGCGGATGAATTCGTCGCGGGCGTGAGTGACGACCGAGACGACATCCTGGCCATCAGGATCAAGCCCGGCACGCCGAGCCAAGATGTAATTCTCTTCCGCGATCTTGCCCGATGGAATTTTGCCGTCTCGATACTTCGTGATCATCGAAAACGTGCGCGAAGCGAGATTGCCAAGCCCGCTGGCGAGATCAGCATTTGCCCGCTCGATCAAATTCTCGTAGCCGAACTTTCCGTCCTGTCCAAAGACCATGTCCCGGAGCAGGAAATATCGAACCGCGTCGACCTGAAAAAATTTATGTAGTACGTCAACATCGATCACGTTGCCTGTCGTCTTTCCTATCGTCCGGCCATCCGCATCGAGCCACATTCCATGGGCGAAGACAGTTTTTGGAAGCGGCAACTTCGCGGCCTCGAGGAACGAAAGCCAGTAAACAGTATGGAAACGCAGGATGTCCTTGCCGACGATATGAGTGGCATTAGACCAGTACTTTTCGTAGCCGACGGACTTGCGCTGCTCGTTGCCGTAGCCGATTGCGGTGATGTAGTTTGAGAGTGCGTCGAGCCAGACATACATCACGTGACTTTCATCGTCAGGGACGGGAACGCCCCAGGACACCGATGATTTCTGGCGGCTGATCGAGAGGTCCTGCAGGCCGCCTCGAATGAACGATAGAACCTCGTTTCGCCGCCCGGTAGGCCGCACGAGATCCTCGTTGCCTTCGATGACGTCGATTAAAAACTCGTCGTAGTCGGAGAGCCGGAAAAAGTAGCTTTCCTCGGAAATTTTATCGAGCACACGCTCGTGAATAGGGCAAGCCGGAACGCCATCCATTTCGATGTACTGCTCGTCGGTCTTAAACTCCGCACACGGCGCACAAAACCATCCTTCGTAAAACCCTTTGTAAATCGTGTCATTCCCTTTCGGAGTTTTATTTTTTGCGATGGCCCGCCAGAAATTCTGAGCGCCTTCGTAGTGAAAAGGCTCGGTCGTGCGCATGAAGACGTCGTACCCGCCCGCTGCATTGTCGAGGCCGAAGTCCGCGAACATCCGCTTGAGCTCACCGGATATGAAGTCGACCTGCTCCTGAGGAGTACGACCGCTATTTGCCGCGGCCCGTTGTATGTTCAGCCCGTGCTCATCCGTCCCCGTTAGAAAGTAGGTATCGAACCCGCGTTGACGCTTATACCGAGCGAGCATGTCCGCAACTATCGTCGTATACAGATGCCCAAGGTGGGGCATGCTGTTCGCGTAGTAGATCGGCGTTGTGATGTAGAACGGATCGCTCATCTAGCAAAGCGCCGCTTGTCCGCGGCCGAGAATTCATCTGAATCCTTATATCGCGGCATCTTCGGCGCGTTAGCAATTGCCATTCCTATCGCGTAACCGAGCTCGGTATTCTGAATCATCGCATCCATGTCCCACCAGTCCTGATATTCGTCCGATGGTTGGTGATAGTACTTGGCCGTGTATTCGCGGAAGAAGTTGAGGGCCTGCCCGGTAAGCGGCTTGAGAAACGCGTCCCCGTGACGAAGATGAACCGCCGGGATGCCAACCTTGGCGAGCGGAAAATGATCTGAACGGAAAAAGAATCCCTGCTCCGGCCGCGCGTCCGGCTCTATCGTCAGCTTCCGCTGGGCGGCCACCTCTTCGACGAGGGGCTGAATAGATGAGCGCTCGGCGCCGAGCGGAGTGAAGTCAGAAGTTTTTCCAAAAAAATTGACGCCGTCCATGTTCACATTTCCGGCGATTTTGTGGAGCGGGATCAATGGATTGAGAGCAAAGTATTCAGCGCCGAGCAGGCCCTGCTCTTCTGCTGTCGGAAAAAGAAAATACATCGACCGTTTCGGACGCTGACGAATAGGCAGCTTTGCCGCGGCCTCGGCGATACCGATCACGCCGGCTACGCCCGATGCGTTGTCGTAGGCGCCGTTGTAGATTTTGTCGCCGCTCGCATCGGCTTCGCCGATGCCCAGATGGTCCCAGTGCGCCGTGTAAATAACGTATTCACTGCTGAGCCGCGGATCGCTGCCTTGCACCATTCCTACTACATTCGGCGAATTAAAGGTCTGCGTTTCGCTCTTAAGGTTGATGTTTGCACGGAGCCCCGTTTTCACGGGCTTGAAACCGCGCTTCTTCGCGGCCTTCGTGAGGTCGTCGAGATCGAGTTTCGCGGACTTGAGGAGCTTTTCCGCCGCGTCACAAGTCGCCCACGATTTCATTCTTAAGAAGGGTGTCCTGTCGCCAGGCGGGCGGGCGATTTCGTATCGCCAGTTCCCGTTGGAAGTCCGCACCACGTTCCAACCATAGCCTGCAGACTCCGTGGTATGTACGAGGATCACGCCCGCAGCACCGCGGCGCGCCGCCTCTTCGTATTTGTACGTCCACCGGCCGTAGTACGTGAGTCCACGACCGCCGAAAAGTTTTGGCTCTCTATCCGTCGCCGGAGGATCATTTACGAGGATCATTAGAACCTTTCCGCGGTAGTCGGTGGCGGGGCCGGAGTAATCATTCCAATTCTCATTCGGCGCGTCGATACCGTGACCGACGAAGACGATCTCGCCATCCACCGACACATTCCCAGTCTGGGCACCGGTCGTCGCGACGAACTCATCACCGAACTTCAGAGAATGGTCATCGCGCCCGCCAGTGATGTTTAGCCGAGTATTCGGATCGGCCTTGATACCGACCAGTTTGACGTTTTGGATATAGCTGCGCCCGGCATTGCCCGGGCGAACACCAGCTGCCTTTAATTCGTCAGCAATCCACTGCGCTGCCTTGCGTCCGCCGGCTGTTCCGGGCCCGCGACCCTCGAAATCATCAGCTGACAACCGCTTGACGCGCGCTCTGATTTTCTCGGCGCTAAAACTCGCCGTGTAGTCCTGAGCGACAACAACTGGAGTTACAAATGACAAAACGAGAACAAGGACAACAATATTTTTCATAGTTCCTTCCGACTAGCCTTTAATTAGTGACATCGCTTCAGCGCGCGTTCGCGGATCCTTTCGAAAGCCTCCGAGGACCGCGGATGTTATTGTCACAGCACCTGGCTTCTTAACACCCCGCAGTGTCATGCAAGTGTGCTCCGCTTCGATGACGACCATTACGCCAATTGGCGCAAGAGTATCGAATAATGTCTGGGCGATCTGCTGCGTCAATCGTTCCTGCACCTGCAGGCGTCGAGCGAAAACTTCGGCGATCCGCGCCAGCTTCGATAGCCCGACAATACGTCCGCCTTTTGGGATATATGCGATGTGACACTTCCCGGTGAACGGCGCGAGGTGATGCTCACATACAGACGCGATCGAGATGTCCTTTACGATGACCATCTCGTCGTGAGAATCGCCGGGCAAAGGAACGATATGCGACTCTGCATCCTGCCACATCCCCTCAGTCAGCTCGGCGTAAAAGTCTGCAACGCGCTCGGGCGTGGCCCTGAGGCCGTCGCGATTCGGGTCTTCGCCGATTCCCTCGAGTACCAGGCGGACACCTTTTGCGATTTTGTCGAGATCGACTTTAGTTTTTTTTGCTTTCGCCATTCTTATATGGACGCCGCTCCGGCTCTCTCTTTCTCGAATGCAGACACGGCCGCAGACGCGACTACTTTGAAGGGCACGTCGTGCTCGAGAGCCGCGCGCCTTACATGCTCGTACTCGGGCATTGCATTAATTACCTGACCGCCTACGCGGGCAATCTTCATGTCGATAGTGCCAAAGTCACAGTTCACAGTAACTATATCGCGTTCGAGGCAGCTTCGCTCGACTGAGGACTTGCGGATTCCGATCGTCGTGGTCTCCGCGTAGATCAGTTCCGACATCTCGTCCAGTTGAGATTCCTCGCACAGAATTGAGAACATCGTCGCCGGCCGGTTCTTCTTCATCTGGATAGGCGTAAACCATGCGTCCAGAGCGCCTGCTGCGAAAGCCTTTTCCATCACGTATCCCAAAATCTGGGGCGAAGCGTCGTCGATATTTGTCTCCAAAAGCGTGAGGCGAGCACTCCCGGGTTTGCCTGACGTTTCACCTACGATAACTCGGAGGACATTCGGAAACTTTTCGTAATTCCGCGTGCCAGCGCCGTAGCCCGTTTGTTCGACTGTCATCTCAGGTATTTTGCCGTAACTATCACATACAGTTGAGATAATCGCTGCGCCAGTGGGCGTCATTAACTCGCCAGCAATCTCCGTCGAGTAAATGGGAATACCTCCGAGCAGTTCTGTCACGGCAGGCGGAGGCACCGGAAATTTTCCATGCGCGATCTCGACGAATCCACTGCCCACGTGAATTCTTGAACACGCAAACGCTTCAATACCGAGCATTTCAAATCCGATGCATGCACCAACCACGTCAACGATTGCGTCAAGAGCGCCGACTTCGTGGAAATGCACTTTCTTAACGTCGATTCCGTGCACTTTGGCCTCGGCCTCGCCCAGTCGAGTGAATATTGAGATCGCACGTTCTTTTACTGGGCCTGATAAAGTTGAGCCCGAGATGATTCCCTTGATGCCGTCGAGGTGGCGGTGGGAATGTTCGGGTGGAATTCGGACGTCAACATGGGTAGACGCAATTCCCGAGCGATTCACAGATTCCACTTTGAGATCGAAGTCGGCAATCTCTAGCTTCTGCAACTCCGCGACAAGCTTTCCACGGTCGACGCCGAGCGCGAGCAGCGCGCCGAGAATCATATTCCCGCTCGCACCGGCGAAGCAATCGAAGTACAGCGTTCGCATATATTTAAGATTCTAGCCGTTCGCGCGATTCTGGCAAATCGGGCGCCATCGGACTATACTTAGCGTTTTGTTCGAATGACCATAATCGAATTACAAAACGAACTCAGGGAAACACTCAAGAAGGCCGCGTTAGATCATTTTAACGTCACCCTTGACGGCATTGCGACCGAGATACCGCCCAGGACCGAACTGGGAGATGTCGCATTCCCTGCCGCGTTTGAGCTCGCTAGGCTAATCAAGATTGCAACGGGCGAGAAGTCCAATCCAAGGGCGATTGCCGAAACATTGAAAGCCAGCCTCGAGGCGATTCGCGAGGTTGAGCGTATGGAGATCGCAGGGCCCGGATACTTGAATGTATTTTTCGACCGCGCGGCCTTTCTCACCGACAACGCCTCAAGGGACCTGCTGCCCGATAGAATCGATGCGTCAGCGCCGAAAGTTTGTGTTGAGCATACGTCCGTAAACCCGAATAAAGCGGCCCATGTCGGGCATCTGCGAAATTCCGTCCTCGGCGACACTTTCCAACGGATTCTAACCGCGACCGGGAAACGTGTTGAGATACAGAATTATATCGATAACACGGGCGTCCAGGTCGCCGATGTTGTCGTGGGATTTGTTTACCTCGAGGGGAAGAACCTTGAGGCCATTCGGACTCTCGATGGCGAGCTGCGGGCTGCAGGAAAGACTTTCGACTACTACTGTTGGGACCTCTACGCAGAGGTCGGGCGGCAGTACGCAACCGACGAGGAACTAAAACAAAAACGTGTCGAGGTGCTCCACGCTATCGAGGAAGGCGGAAATGAGACAGCCCACCTCGCTGAGTTTGTCGCGACGCGCAATGTCGAGTGCATCCTTGATACTCTTGAAAGGATTTCAATCCGATTCGACTTGCTTCCGCGCGAATCCGAAATATTACACCTCCACTTCTGGGACCGGGCGTTTGAGGAAATGAAGCGCCGCGGCGTCATCCGTTTCGAGTCCGAGGGTAAACAAGCAGGCTGTTGGGTGATGCCGTTCGAGGAACACAGCGGCAACGACGAGCACGAAACAGATAAGATTCTGGTCCGTTCGAACGGCACCGTCACCTACACGGGCAAAGATATCGCCTATCAAATGTGGAAGCTGGGAATCCTAGGCCTCGATTTTAATTTTCGCCTTTTTCGCGGATACGACGACGGCCGTAATGTCTGGATGACCACGACGGACAAGTCGGCAGCGGACCATCCAACTTTCGGTCAGGGCGATACAATCTACAACGTCATAGATTCGCGCCAGTCATATCCCCAGGACATCGTTCGGAAGGGCGTCGCCGCGATCTCGCCGGAACGGGGAGAGAGCGCGAGCATACATCTGGCATATGAAATGGTTGCTCTCTCGCCCTCCGCAGCGCAGGAGCTGGGCTTCGTACTCAGCGAGGAAGATCGAAAAAAATCTTTTGTCGAGATGAGCGGCCGCAAAGGTCTCGGCGTAAAGGCGGACGACCTCATCGACCGTCTGGAAGCGAACGCTCTTGCCGAGGTTGAATTGCGTCATGCCGCTCTCGACGCTCCGGCGAAGGAGCGGATTGCTCACCAACTCGCGGTCGGTGCACTGCGATATTTCTTGCTCAAATTCACACGCAACACAGTGATTGTTTTCGACTTCGCGGAGGCTTTGTCCTTCGAAGGAGAAACGGGTTGCTTCTGCCAGTACTCGGCGGTTAGAGCAAACTCGATTTTTCGTAAGCTCGAGGAGCAAGGCGGCTCGGTGGACGCGGCGAGAGCAAGGCTTAGCACCGAAAATTCACTCAGCGATGCGATCAAGGCCGAAGGCTGCGACGATATTTGGGCAATGGCGCTGCTCGCCTCTCGCCTCCCTGAGGCGGTAGAGCAGGCGGCGAAAGCGAACGAACCCGCGATTCTTGCAAAATACACTTTCCAACTCGCTAAGGCGTTCAACCTGTTCTATCACAATCACAAGATACTAATTGAGTCGGATGAAAACCGACGCGCATTACTCATCAGCGTAGCCGACATGTCCCGGCGTTCGCTGACTGCCTCGCTTGGGACGCTAGGTATCGCAGTGCCGGAGAAGATGTAGGTTTTCCCGTTGACTCGCGTTCGGGTTATTTGATACAAACGCATTAATGGATTCGACGATCATTCTTACGAACAGTTGGCGTGCCTGGTGGCGCGGCGGCGCGTTCGCTAATGTTTGATCCGAGAGGAGTGCCGATTTTTAGGCTCTCAAGTCTCGAAGGATTTTACGAACGCCGCCTGTAAATACATCAGGCGGCGTTCTTATTTTGTGATGAAGGCTGAACCGATATCGAAAAAGATTTCTGCGGTCGTCGATACGCTAAGTGCGGATCTATTGACTCCGCTGAGTGTCTACCTGAAGCTCGCGCACTCCGGCGCAAGCTCGTTCTTACTCGAATCTGTGGAAGGAGGCGAGACGCTTGCCCGCTATTCCTTTGTCGGTGTCGACCCCGAGTTTGTCGTGAGCGGAGGTGATCAGTCCGTCAATGTCACGCGCAATGGCTCATCAAAAACGATCCCGGTGTCGATGCTCAATTTTCTGCGAGACGAGCTGAGTAGCGTTGAGTTAGATGCGGAGGCCGGCATGCCACCCTTCATGGGCGGTGCGATCGGCTACATGGGTTTTGATTGCTGCGGCTGGTTCGAACCAAAGCTTCGGCCTGGGAGCGAGCCGATATCTGAATTCATGTTCTTTCGATCGATCGTCGCCTTTGATCACGTTAAGCAAATCGTTCGCTTAATTTCCCTTCAGGTCGAAACGGACGAACCGTCCCTCGCAAAATCCCGCAACGCCGAACTCCGTAGGAGCCTGGAAGACAGCCGACTCGACGTCCCGCGCAACGCTTCGGAGGAAACCAACAAACGAGTTACCTCGAATTGGGAGCGGCCGGATTTCGAATCAGCAGTCTTGCAGATCAAGGAGATGATCAACGCCGGCGAAGCGTATCAGGTGGTGCTTTCGCAATGCTTTACCCGGCACACGAACGCCTCACCGGTTGCGATATACCGTGCTGTCCGCTCGCTGAATCCCTCCCCATATCTTTTCTTACTACAGATCGGCGAGAGATCGATCATCGGTGCTTCACCGGAAATGCTCGTGAAATGCACCGACGGCCGGCTCGAGTATCGACCGATCGCTGGAACCCGCCCGCGGGGAAAAACGCCCGCCGAAGACAACGCCTTCGCCGAGGAAATGCGCCTCGACGAAAAGGAAGTTGCTGAGCACATGATGCTCGTCGATCTGGGCCGAAACGACCTCGGCCGCGTCGCCGAATACGGAAGCGTCAACGTCGATGCCTTGATGAATGTCGAAAAATATTCTCACGTCCAGCATCTGGTCAGCGCGCTTTCGGCGAAGCTAAGACGTGGGATGCATCGATTTGATGCCCTCGCCGCGTGCTTCCCTGCCGGTACCGTCTCCGGTGCGCCGAAAGTGCGAGCGATAGAGATAATTCGCGATCTGGAACCGACCAAACGCGGCGTATACGCTGGCGCGGTCGGCCACTTTGATTACACCGGCAATATGGATATGTGCATCGCAATCCGCACTCTCGTCATCGAGAACGGAGTGGCCACAATACAAGCCGGTGCAGGGATCGTCGCGGATTCGGTGCCCGAACTAGAGTTTGAGGAGACGGTCAATAAGGCAAAGGTGATGCTGCGAGCGATAGAGATCGCTGAGGACGAGGGTTTTTAACAGGATGGACGCGCAGATATTGCATCACTACGTCGAGGAGTTTGAGGCGAAGCGCCCTGTGAACGCGGAAGACGCTGAGGGCCTTTTCGACGCGCTGAGATCTACCGAGGACGAGCTTCTCTTGGCGCGCCTGTTATCTGCGTGGAGTGACAAGGGCGTAAGCGAGGAAGAACTTTTTGCGTTTGCTTCGATAATGCGTAGCCGTATGCGAAGGATCGATACTCTACATGCGTCGTGCGTCGATATCGTCGGCACGGGCGGCAGCAAAGCTAAAAGTTTCAATGTCTCGACGGCGGCCGCCTTTGTAATCGCGGGAGCCGGAATTCCCGTCGCGAAACACGGGAACCGCGCAGCCACCAGCAGTTCCGGAAGCGCCGACGTGCTCTCGATGCTCGGGATCGACGTCGATATCGATCCGGAAATTGCTGAAAATAACCTCAACGAGCACAGACTGTGTTTTATGTTCGCACCTCGTTTTCACTCGCTTTCCGCGACGCTTGCAAAGGCGCGACGTTCGCTTGGGAAACCAACGATATTCAATAACCTGGGGCCGCTTTGCAATCCCGCCTCGGCGCAGCATCAGGTAATCGGCGTTGCACAGCGGAATATGCTGGAGATTACAGCAAACGTAGTCGGTCGTCTCGGGACGCAGCGTTCCTGGATCGTTCACAACGAAAAGGGTCTCGACGAAATCGGCCTATCTGGTCGGACGCATGTCGCTGAAGTCGACGGTGACCGAATCAAATACTTCGAGGTAACTGCGGATGATTTCGGAGTGCCAGCCGGACGCACTAGCCTGCCCGAGAACTGTGACGCCCGTGAAAGCGCGTCGATTATTCGCGCGATATTCGATAACGACCGCCGCGATGACGCGACGGAAATGATTGTCCTGATGAACGCCGCAGCGGCGATTTATGTTTCCGGTAGTGCTGCCTCGTTGTTAGACGCCTACGAGGTAGCAAAAGCGAGCGTCCGAAATGGTATGGCTTTGGAGAAATTAAAGGCCCTTTCTGAGCCGCGGAATTAAATGAACGGAACCTTTCTCGAAAAAATACTTGCTGCGAAACGCGGAAGGGTGCAAAAGCTCAAGGCCGAGGTCGACGCAACAGAGCTCGCCAACAGGGCGATCGAGCTTCGCCGCGATGCGGCGCCCCATGGGCTTACGGCCGTGTTGAATCAAGACGGACAGACTAATATCATCGCCGAGATTAAACGCTCGTCGCCGTCTAAAGGTGTCATAAATGCCGGTATAAACGTGGCGGAGCTCGCGCAGAAATACCGCGACGGCGGAGCGGTGGCGATCTCAGTTCTGACCGAAGAGGACTTTTTCGGAGGTTCGCTCGACGATCTGCGCAAGGTTAGCGAGGCGGTGGAGCTTCCGATCCTGCGAAAGGATTTCATCGTCGATGAGTTTCAAATTTACGAGTCTGCCGCTGCCGGAGCCGATGCAATCTTGCTCATCGTCGCGGCTATTGACGTAAGGGAGCTTGAATCATTTCAGAAGATTGCCCGCGATCTCAAAATGGATGTGGTGGTCGAGGTTCACAATCGCGAAGAAATGGAGATCGCGGCATCGATAGACGCGAGCATTATCGGTGTGAACAACCGAAACCTGCGAACATTCGAGGTCTCCCTTGATGTCTCACGAGACCTCAGAGGCGTGGCTCCGGCCGGCGCCCTCCTGATCGCTGAAAGTGGAATCAAGACGCGTGCTGAAATTCTCGAACTTATGCAGCTCGGGTACGCCGGTTTCCTCATCGGCGAAACGTTTATGCGTAGCGGCGAGCCGAAATTTGCGGTGCAGGAGCTCGTGGGATCCAAGCCATGACAAAGGTAAAAATCTGCGGAATTACAAACCTTGAGGATGCTCGGTTCGCCCTGGACTGCGGAGCAGATGAGCTTGGCTTTAATTTCTATAAAAAAAGTAAACGCTATATTGCACCCGCGGCTGCTGCCACGATCGCAGAGCAGTTATCGATTGACACGAGAACTGTAGGCGTTTTTGTAAACGAACCTATTGAAACCGTCTTAGATATCTCTCGTTCCATCGGCCTCCAAGGAGTTCAGCTGCATGGCGACGAGGATAGGCTTTACGTAAGAAAGTTGCTTCTTAATTCCATGCTTTTCGTCATCAAGGCTTTTCGAGTTGCGCCGGGTTTTGTAATATCCAGCGCCGTAAATTGGAAAGCGAATTACGAGCTTTTCGACGCGTTTTCGCCACACGAGCGAGGCGGCACCGGCCGATCTCTCGACTGGGAAGAGCTAGGCATTGCGGTCCAGTTATGGTTTCCTGATTCGGCGTATCTTGCAGGCGGATTGACGCCCGAGAACGTCAGAACCGCAATCAGGATGGTTCGTCCGTACGCTGTCGACGTAGCGAGCGGTGTCGAATGTTCGCCAGGAAAAAAGGATCCTGAAAAAGTCGCAGCATTCATCAAAGCGGCAAAGGAAGCGTTATGAACTACGAGCCGAATGAGAATGGATATTGGGGCGAGTACGGCGGACGTTTTGTGCCCGAGACGCTGATCGCGCCTCTCGACGAATTGAGAGAAGCGTATTTTGCGACACGTGGCGATCGCGGATTTCGCGACGAGCTCGATTCCCTTCTTACGAACTACTCAGGGAGGCCTACGCCCTTGACGTACGCGAAACGTTTGACTGAGATTCTCGGCGGCGCTCGCATTTACTTAAAACGTGAAGATCTCAATCACACCGGGGCGCATAAAATCAACAACTGCCTCGGGCAAATTCTGCTAGCCCGCAGAATGGGCAAGCAGAGAATCATCGCAGAAACAGGCGCAGGACAGCATGGTGTCGCGACGGCCACCGCATGTGCTCTTTTTGGTCTTGAGTGCATAGTGTACATGGGCACCGAGGACATGCGCCGGCAGGAGTTGAACGTCTTTCGCATGCGCCTGCTGGGCGCAGAAGTTCGGGGCGTCGATTCCGGAGCGCGCACTCTTAAAGACGCAATAAACGAGGCACTCCGTGACTGGGTGACGAACGTGGCCACGACCTATTACCTTCTTGGTTCCGCGCTTGGGCCGCATCCATATCCATTGATGGTACGGGAGTTTCAAAGCGTCATCGGTAAGGAAGCCCGGCACCAAATCCTTGAGCGTGAACGCCGATTACCGGACGTCTTGGTCGCCTGCGTCGGTGGTGGCTCAAACGCCATCGGGCTTTTTCATCCTTTCCTGACGGATGAAAGCGTGCGAATGATCGGAGTCGAGGCCGGCGGCCGCAGTGCCGAGCTCGGCGAACACGCCGCCCGCTTTATGACGGGCGGAGACGTGGGTGTGCTGCAAGGTACTAAGAGTTATCTATTGCAGGACGCGGATGGCCAGATCGCGTCGACACACTCAGTTTCGGCCGGCCTCGATTACGCGTCGATCGGGCCCGAGCACGCACACCTTCACGATCTGGCTCGTGTCGAGTACGTTTCTGCGAGTGACGACGCAGCCCTCGGCGCCTTCGCAATGCTCGCGGAAACCGAAGGAATAATACCGGCCCTCGAATCGTCACACGCAATCGCCCATACGCTGGAATTGGCCCCGCAAATGTCAAAAGATGAGATCGTCCTCGTTAACCTTTCCGGCCGAGGGGACAAGGACATGGCGACGGTGGCGGAGATGTCGAAGTCGTGAGCGAAATTACAAAAAGATTCGAAGCATTGAAAGAGCGTGGCGGAAAGGGATTCATCCCGTTCGTCACGGCGGGCGACCCGGATCTCGAGACGTCCCGCCGAATCGTGCTAAAACTCGCCGAGTTCGGGGCCGACGTGATCGAGCTAGGCGTGCCGTTTAGCGACCCGATGGCGGACGGTCCAACGATTCAGCGTTCGTCAGAACGGGCCTTGCGCGGCGGGATCGGAATTAAGGATATCCTGGATCTCGTAAGAAAAGTCCGGTTAGAGACGAGAACGCCGATCGTGCTCTTTAGCTATCTCAATCCGTTGATCCGGTACGACTTCGAACGACTCGTAGATGACGCTGCCGAGGCGCAGATCGACGGATTTTTGATCACCGACGCGGCGGATTTTGAGGCGATAGACTATTCCCGCATCTTGCGTGGGTCGGGCCTCGATCTGATCTCGCTCATCGCTCCTACCACTGCGGAAGAACGGCTCGAAGGAATCGCTGCGACCTCAAGCGGATTCATTTATGCGGTTTCGCGTGCCGGTGTCACAGGGGCACAGTCGACTGTGAGCTCGGAGGCCGGGAAACTTGTCACAAGGGCGCGCAACTTCACCGATCTCCCCATAGCGGTCGGCTTTGGCCTGTCGACCCGGGAACAGATTGAGACTGTGTGGCGTTATGCCGACGCCGCGGTTGTAGGCTCCGCGATAGTTGCGGAGATCGAGAAAGCAGCCGCGGGCAGCGAGGTCAAGGCCGTGGATTCTCTCGTCCGCTCGCTCTTGCCGAAGTTTGCAAATTCGCAAGGGCGATCTTAGAGTTTTAGTTTTGCTTTAGTTAGTACAGGTACCTTATATGCTCATCGTAATGAAATCCGGCGCCACTCAGGCTGAGGTCGAGCGCGTCGTCGAAGTTATCGAACGCCTCGGCCTGCGGGCACATGCCATGCCAGGCGAAGGCCGAACCGCGATCGGAATCACGGGCAACAACACGTCCCTCGATCCCGCCCACTTTGAAAATCTTCCCGGCGTTGCGGACGCGATCCGTGTCACGAAGCCCTACAAACTCATTTCCAGAGACCTGCGTCCTGAGCGGTCGATTATTAAAGTTGGCAACGCCACGATAGGCGGAGGCGAGCTCGCCGTTATCGCCGGTCCCTGCGCGGTTGAGAATCCGGAACAGGTTATCGAAGTGGCGCGGGCCGTTGCGGCGAGCGGCGCCAAGTTTTTCCGTGGGGGCGCTTTCAAGCCGCGCACTTCTCCCTACGCCTTTCAAGGAATGGGCGAGGAGGGTTTAAGAATTCTCAGTGAGGTGCGCGACGAATTTGGCCTCAATATCGTCACCGAAGCCATGGATGAACACGGTGTCGACGCCGTAGAGAAATACGGCGACTGCATCCAGATCGGGGCGCGGAACATGCAGAATTTTTCCCTACTTAAGTACGTCGGAAAAACTCGGAAGCCCGTGCTATTGAAACGCGGGCTTTCGGCGACACTCGAAGAACTGCTACTCGCGGCTGAATACGTCATGGCCGAGGGTAACTACGACGTGATCCTCTGCGAACGAGGCATCCGCACATTCGCGACGCATGCCCGTAACACGCTCGATCTTTCTATTGTGCCCGCGGCTCATAGGGTCTCTCACCTGCCGATCATCGTCGATCCGTCGCATGGTACCGGCCATAACTACCTGGTCGCGCCGATGGCACGCGCCGGTGTCGCCGTGGGCGCAGACGGTGTGATTATCGAGGTGCACCCACGACCGGAGGAGGCTCTGTGTGACGGAGCCCAGGCCCTGACCCCGGACCAGTACCTGGAGCTCGTTTCGCAACTCACCACGCTCTACTCACTAATCGCGGCCGAAGTGGCCGGAACAGCCGCAACGCCTGCATAGAAAAATCCGCGTGACGCCTCCCGAAGACGTACGCGGATTTTCTCTTACTCCTGATGGCGCCTTTTGCCTAATCTGCCAGCCGGAGCTTAAAAACTGAATAAAACTGAATCGAGCAGCTTGCCAGCGCTGCGATAATCAGTAGCGACATCGGAACGAATCTAGCCGACTCCGTGAGCGTTGCTCCTACGATCAGTCCGAACGTGAGTACGACAAATCTTCCGGCGAGCCACCTTAGCAAGCTTGGTCCATCCGCGATGAGAAAGAACGGAAGAATCACAACTCCCGCAAGCGTGAGCGCGATCAGGGCCGAATCGATCGACATAAGCGAGGCGGATCTTCCAAGCTCGATCGCGAGCAGAAACGCAACGATTGCCGTATCGAGAGATATTGTACGAAGATTTTCGCTGATCATCGGGCCCTTCCCTTACTTCTTACCGCTGAACTGCTTATACGCAACCCGGAACAGTTCCGACAGTGCCTCGGCCGTCTCCGGCGACAGCTTTCGGTCGGCCCTCAGGTGTGCCTCGACGATTTCGGGCGTTGCTTCATGAGGGTAATAGATTACGGGTTCGACGGTCTTCTTTGTCTGCTTCTTCATCATTCGATCGACCGGCATATCCAGCCACTGCGAGAGGCGGGCTATGTTGTCCGCGTCTGGCCGACCCGTTCCATTTTCGATTCGCGAAAGCGTCGATGCGGACACGCCCGTCTGTTGCTGAGCGTCTCGAAGGCTTAAGTTCTTTTGATCGCGATGCCGACGAATAGCGCGGCCAAGTTCGACCGTACTCAAGATTCCATCTAGTTTCGTAGCCATAAGCTATTTGTCTCCTGTAGGTTAGAATCAGTGTCACTGATGCTAGTCGTATTTCACAGGTAAAACATAACACGGGGAAATATTAAATGCAACACCTAATTTCATACTTGCAACAAAGAAATTGGTGTGATACATTGTGTCACAGATGCAACGCCACACGGTCTGCATCGATTGAAAACAACTGAGTCACCGCACAGTCTGACGGTCGACGAACAGGCGCATCCGAAGGCGAATGGCGAAACGATCAGACGCGTTTCGAAAACCAACCGACGCCTCTCGAATGCGATTTAAACACGAAACGAGGAAAGCAATGAAGACCACAACGAATAACGAAACGAAGGCCAACGATCAACGAACAAACGTACTGGATTTTTCCACGACTCTGACCGAGCTGAAGAAGACGGTCGACCCGGCACTCATCCGGCAGCGCGCGGGCCGACGAGACCGAAATGGGCAGATGCACATGGTCGAGTATGTTGAATGGCACACAGTAGCGGACATTCTCGATGAGCACGCCCCGAACTGGGGACACACGGTTAAGGACATACGATCGATTGGTGAGATCATCACGGTTACCGTCGCGATAACGATCGACGGAGTCACGCGCGAAGGCGTCGGTACCGGCAAACTTGCGAGTGAGACCGGAATCAAAAAGGCTGAGCATGATGCCCTAAAGCGCGCAGCCGTAAAATTCGGAATAGCACGAGAACTTTACAAAAAAGAATTCGAGGCGACGGCGGTTCAGGATGAGTATGTGTCACAGGTCGCGGAGCGACGGCCGGCCGCAAGCGATCCGGTAGCAAAAAGCATCGGAGATATGGTGACCGCAAAGCAGTTGGGAATGATCCGGGCCATCGGTCGAGAGGCGGGCGTCGACGTGACGCTCGAATGTAATGAGATGTTCAAGTGCAGCGTCGAGGAGCTGTCAAAACGGGCCGCCTCTGATCTAATCGACCACCTGCAGGCTGTGACCAGGAATGTTGCGGCGGCTCCGATGCGTCGAGCAGGATAGTCGACAAGTTTCCGCAAGATATTCTGGGCCGCGAGCGTCCCGTCACGCCTTATTCCATCAGGCGAAATACGCTCCCACTCGCGGTCCAGAACTTATTTCCGATTCCCTTCCGTATCAAAAACTTCGACCGACTCGGCATACGTTTGAACCTGCGGCAAAACTTCTTTCGCATCACCGACAATGACGATCGCCATTTCCTCCGTTCGAATATAGTCCTGCGCAACGCGCTGAACTTCATCCGCAGAGACGCCACGAACGTTATCTCGATACGTCTGTAGGTAGTCGTCAGGCAGCGAGTAAAGGTGCTGGTTAACGATCATGTTTGTCAGGCCTTCTTGCGTCTCCGCGCGCAAGGGAAATACGCCCGTTAAGAAATTCTTGGCATCGTCGAGTTCAACCTCGCCGACCGATTCTTGACGAATACGATCGAACTCTAGAAAAAATTCTCTTAGTGAGTCCCCCGTGACTGCGGTACGCACCTCGGCGGTCGCCTCGAAATCTCCGGCGAGCTTTTTGGTTTCAAGCCGTGTATACGCACCATACGTGTATCCCTTTTCCTCGCGAAGGTTCATAAACACCCGCGAAGATGCCCCGGCGCCGAGCACCTGATTCATAACGAGCATCGCGAAATAATCAGGGCTGGTCCGTCTGATCGCCAGATTTCCGATTACTATATTCGACTGTGCGGAGCCCGGACGATCGACGATTGTAAGAGTGCGTGCCTTACGTGCCGCGGGCGAGGCCGCTACGTTTTCCGGGGCGCTTCCCTGCTTCCAATCGCCAAAGAGATCGTCTAGATCCTTCATCAGCGCATCCGGCTCAACATCTCCCACGGCAATCAGCATCGCATTAGATGCAATAAATCGCTGGTGATGGAACGCGGTCAGCTTCTCCCGCTCGAGCTTCTGGATGTCTTCGGCTCGCGGAGAAATGTTCGAATAAGGATGTTCCCCGTAGATGAGCCGGGCCGACTGTTCGTTTGCAAGAAATGCCGGCTGCGATCGTTGAAACTTTAGGTGTTCAATCGTGTTCCGGCGATACAGGTCTAGTTCGTTCTCAGGAAATGTTGGCCGCAGCACCACGTCCGCCACCAGGTGTAATATCTCCTCAGAATATAAGGACAAGCACGACGCCGCAATCGTCGTAAAATCGTCGGAAGCATGCGCCGAAAGCCCCGCGCCCAGCCTTTCGATTTTCTCTGCGAGCTGCGCGCTAGTGTACTCGCTAGTGCCCTCGGTCAACATCGAGGTCGTCGCTGATGTAAGGCCTTTGGCATCGGCCGGATCCTGGATGTCGCCGGACTGAAACGCCAGGCGAAAACTCACAAGCGGCAATTTGTTATTCGGAAAAATTACGACTTCAAGCCCGTTGGCGAGCTTACTGCGAAACGGATGTTCGATCTCGAAAGAAATCGGAGCGAGAGGTTCGGGTGGCGATTGTCTTTTGATCAGTGTCATGCGCTCGCTCCCGCCGGCTTCACGTTTAGCAAGGATCGATTGTCGGTGTTCAGAAACTTGCCAACAACGTCGCGGATCTCGTTTTTCGTCACCGCGAGCAATATGTCGAGCTCTGTGTTGATCAGCCCCGGATCGCCGTCGTATAGGGCAAATTCGGCGATCTGTTGGGCTCGGGCCATCGACGACTGACGCATGCGGATAGAGTCATTGATGAGCTGATTTTTGATTTTCTCCATCTCCTCTGTTTTGGGCCCGTGTATTGCAAGATCTTCGATCTCAAGCATTATCGTCTCCCGGATTTTGCTTAGATCCTTGTCCGGCTTCGGGATTGCTCCTATAAAAATGCTCGACGGGCCGCGCCGTTCGTCTGTGAAGCCAAAAAGCTGAATCACCGCCTCATCGCCCTTAACAAGCTTTTGATAGAGCCTCGAGCTGTCTCCTTCGTATAGAATCTTCCCGGCCAGGTACAACGCGTAGAATTCGCGCGACCGGCGCGCCGGGATTTTCCAGCCGATCAGAAAAGCAGGAAATGGTGCCAGCTTATCTTCCCATTCGCGATACTTCGCTACGACGGCAGGTGGCTCCGAAACATCGAGCGATGGAGGCAGAGGCTGCGAAGGAATGTCGCCAAAATAACCATCGACGAGATTCTTTGCCTCTGCAACGTCAAATGACCCGGAGAGCACGAGCACGGCGTTATTGGGGGCGTAATAGATACGGAAAAACTCCTGTACATCCTCCACAGACGCGGCGTCCAGGTGGTCCATCGAACCGATCGTGGAATGGGCGTTCGCAAAATTCCCGTAGATCATCTCGTTGATCAGGTCAAAAATCTGCCCGTACGGCTGATTGTCGTAGCGGAGCCGCTTCTCTTCCTTAACGGCTTCGCGTTGGTTCTCGAGGTTCTCCTGCGTCACGGCGAGTGAGCGCATTCGATCGGATTCGAGCCAGAGAGCGAGCGGCAGCTGATCGGCCGGCATGGTTTCGTAGTAGTTTGTCCGTTCGCTCGACGTCGTGCCGTTCATCGTCCCGCCGGCCTTCATAATGTGCTGAAAATGCCCGGCCTTCGGCACATTCTCCGACCCCTGGAACATCATGTGCTCGAACAGATGTGCGAACCCAGTCCGATCCTCGCGTTCGTTTCGGGAACCCACGTCGTAGTACACGGCTACCGAGACGACCGGCGCGGCGCCGTCAGAGTTGAGAACGACTCGCAAGCCGTTCGGTAGAGTGTATTGCTCGAGAGAAAGTGCAGGAATTTGAAATGAATGCGGCATATAGACGGCCCGCAGGCCGATTTAAATCAGACCACTTCGCTCAAGAAAATGCAAAAAGTCGCATCGCAATGCTGATTGTCGCTCGTCCTACAGACTTGCGGCCCGACGGCGTATTAATCTATTGGAAATTGGAGGAAATATGGAAGAAGAAGAAACCTTACTATCGGAGATCGAACCGTTAGACCAAGATGAGCTACAAGAAAGCGGTGAGAATGCGGTGTTTGCGTCGGGCGCAAAACGCCAGATGGAGCAGGAACTTCGCGACTACACCGACAGATCTCCTGTACTGTCCGGCGGCGACATCGATGCCGCTTGGCAGGATTCGGATGTTGGCGAGGAATCGGTAGGCGGAGGCAATCCGACACCCGACCAGGACGTCGTGGAGGAGATCGGTGAGGCGTACGGCGTTACGTACCAGGACAACGAGCCTCTGAAGATTCTCGAGAAGCTGGAAAAACGGGACGAGGACCGGTGGGAACTCGACCCCGCATCCGCCGAAGACTTTAACAAGTAAATAACTTTGGAAGCCGAGTCTCATTCGGCCTTTCTATCGGGCAAATATAACGAAGAGTCGAGGATCGGGATGCGCCGTTCCCCTGCGCATCCCTCCGCCAGAATCATTTTCTCGGCGGCACACACTCTTCCGAAATATTTGCAAAGTCGGCACTCACTGGAGCGCTTCGCGTACTCGACCCACATTCCAGGTTCTATGCCGCACGGAATGGAAAGACTTTCTGCAGGCGGAGACATCCTGAATTCCGTGCCACTCCTGCAGACGTCAGACGCGAAACCGAGTTCGTGGATATGCGCATACGCTTCAGCCTCGCCGTAATGACAGGCGGAATGACAATGGGCACGCGGATATTTAACAAAAGCGATCCGCAAACAAAAAGAGCGTACAACTGATTCCGACGGCGCGCGCCCTGTATGACCGAGCCTCTCTCCCTTGCACCGATCCGCAAATAAAAAGCGCTCGCCCGATCCTGAGAATCGAACGAGCGCATAGGGATGAATTATCCTCAGCTAGAAATTCAACTTGCCCGAGAACTGAACTCGTCTCGAGAAACTGAGAACCGTGTTATTGATCTGTCCCACCGAGGAGCTCGTAAAGAGCAGGGCTGCGTCGGAAAGACCGAAGGTAGGCGTATTCGTGAGGTTCTTAGCATCCACCCGCAGAACAAAGTTAACCCTTTCCGAAACGCGAAACTTCTTGGACAGCGAAGCATCTGTATTGAATTGACGCGGTCCGATGAAGTAGTTGCGGCCCGTATTGCCCAATTCCCCTGGCTCCGGCTGTGAAATCCCGGCAAGTTGCTCGGCGGTAAACCAAGTCGGTATGCCGTTGACCTGGGTTAATGTACCCAAGTTTCGGGGACATCCGCTGCAGTTAACCGTGGATTGAACAACCTGGCTGACCGTATTGCGGCCCGAATAGAACGTATGAGGCCGACCCGATGCAAGGATGAACAAACCCGAAACCTGCCACCCGCCGATGAGGAAGTCAAGTGCCCGCGGCATATCCTTACCAAAACTTCGACCGCGGCCAACCGGCAGATCATACGTATAGTACGACTGCAGAACGTGTCGCCGGTCAAAATCCGACCACGCATAGTTCAGTGAGCGGTCGTTGTTATCAAATGGCGTGCTCGACGCCGACTGTGCGCTCCCGCGATTCGCCGTCGCAAATGTCGGGTCAAACGACCGGGTGTCTTTCGAGACCGAATAGGTATAAGCCGCCTGATAGCTTAACCCCTTACTGAACCGTCTTTTAAAGATTATCTCTAAACCGTGATAGTTCGAAACGTCATTCGTCTCCAAAACATTCAGAGCTCCCGTAAACTGTGGATACGGTTGTAAGAAGAACGGATTATTAAAGTTCGCTGCCCGGCCGATCGTTTGGACGCCGCCCGTCGTATGCTGCGAAACGGCCAGTGCCGCGTTGGCAACGCTTCCGCCCGTCGTTGCGGAGCTAAGTGTCGAGGCAACTGCCGGGATACCGCGGAATGTCGTCGTGCCGGCAGGGTCGTTCGCTCCGGTGAACAGAAAATTGATAAGACACGAGGTGGCAGTGGTACTAGCCCGGACGGCATTAAATGCCTGCAAAAACGTTTCGGGACAACGGGAATCCTTGGCATTGATGTTTACCTGATTTCGGTCGTAAGCACCGAACAGATGAACCCCGCGACGGCCGATATAGTTGACCTCAAGCACATTGCCGCCCCACAGCTCACGCTGTACACCGCCAAACCACGCATGGCTCTCGGGGAAACGAATATCCGGATCGACGGTGACGATGCTGGTAGTCGAAAACGCCGGCGGCTGGCGAAGCGAGGCCGGAGAAGCGATCGCCGGGATGGCCGGAATACCGTTTCGGATCAGCAAATTTTGTGAACCGATTCCGGTTGCCGAATAGGCAAATGTGTTGCCCGGGGCACTCTGGTAGACAAAGTTAGCAAATACCTGTGACGGAAATTTATCGTAGGAAAGCCGATAATTTGCTCTGATCGACGTTTTGCCGGTTTTAAAAGGATCCCATGCAAAACCTACAGACGGTGAATAGTTGTTGTAATCGTTTTTGTAGAGTTGGCCTTCTTCCCATTTTAATGCCGCTGACGCGGGTGCTCCCGATGTAAAGGGCTGCGAAGGCCGCAATATCGGTAAACCAACCGATCGAGGGCTTAGTTTGACTTCCCAGCGAAGCCCTAAGTCGAGTGTAAGATTTGTGCGGGCACGCCAGGTGTCCTGGAAATAGAAATCGTATTCCGGGTACTCCGCATTATATATCCAACGGGTTCCCGGCGGAGCAAATGCGTTCGGATTGCCTGGGCTGACCACAAATCCCTGCGAAAAACTGCCTATGCGGCCAATGAGGTTGTTGATGCCGGCCAAAAGGAAATTGCGGTCATTCACGTTTACGCTTGTGGCACCGGCTGTCGGAACGCCCCACTGGCTAAAATCGCTCAAAGCAGTTCCAAATCCGATCTGAGGCTCAATCTGACCGCCCGCCGACGATCGATCGTCGATCTGGTTTCCAAATCGAAAATTGATTCCAAACTTTAACGTATGGGGCGAAAGGTCAAAGGTCATATTATCGACAAACTGCCACGTCCTGGCGCGTCGGGCGTTAAAGGCAAAGTTGCGATCAAAATCAGAAACTGAGTTAAGCACAAACGGGATCGCCGGATTTGCGGCCGGATATTCAAACTTAAATCCGAACCGGTTCATCCCAAAAATCGCTTCGTTAACAAAACGTGCACTTGGGGCCCAACGATAATTCAATGCAAAGTTTTTAGGCGTTCTAAACGTATCGATCCAGTTTGCGCCGCCCTGAATACGCTGAAGTCCACCGTTGATGATATCGCCAAAGGTATTTTGCTCGCCCTGGTTGTAACGGAAATAAACCTGATTTTTGTCGTTGAACTTAAAGTCGAAGCGAACCGTGAAATCGTACTGCTTTTCGGTCTGCGGAGCGACAAATCTATATGCTCCGGTATTTAATCCATCGCCGGCAGTATAGTCATTTGGCCCAGCTTGGCTGGCAAGTAAGCTGAGGATCCGCGGATCGAGAGTAATTGGCCGGCCCGTCCGGATGTCGTATGTCTGGATACATGGATTAGAAACTCCTGGCCCGCAGGCGGGATAGATCGGGTTGCCGTTTGCATCGACCGCCGCACCGCTCGGAAACGTCGCGGTTGCCAAAGTTCCGGCAGGAGCGTTTCGACCGCCCTGGACATACCGAAAAATACCGGTTCTGGCCAACGGCGTGTAAACGGTCAGACTCTGGAGCCGAGTTTCGCTCGCACGCAGTACCTGTAGGTTGGTGAAAAAGAAAGCTCGGTCTCTCAGCAGTCCCAGTTTAGTGCCTTCGCCAAATCCGGGATTGAACAATGGTCCGCCGATACTTCCGCCAAAAATATGCTGAACAAACTGTCGTCGGGGGATCCGCTGTTTGTTATGTTCCCATTCATTGGCATGAAAGCGGGGAGTTTGGTAGTACTCAAAAAGATTACCCGAAAAACGGTTCGTTCCCGACCGCGTCGTCAAGCTGACCTGTGCTCCGGACGATCGCCCCAGTTCGGCGGTGAAGTTGCTGGTAATGATCTGGACCTCGCGGATCGAGTCCGGATTTGTCCGAAGCGGGGTAAAGTTTGAGCCGCCCGCGGTCGACTCGTTGATGTCGATACCGTCGAGCGTGAAGTTGAAAGCTCGGTCGCGTGACCCGTGAACGTGTACACCGCCGCCCGTGTTCGCTCCGCTGACAACACCCGGCTGATATGTCAGGAGATCAAGCGGATTGCGCCCGCGGGCACCGACGATCGGCAGAGCCTCAAGTTCGCGAGTTTCGATCGTCGAACCGACATTACCGGATGTGGCGGTGGTCACAAGCTCGGCCGACCCTTCGACGGAAACAACGGCCGATATATCACCCACCTCGAGAGCCGCGTTGATCGTCGCGGGGATGTTTACGATCACGTTGTTACCGGTAGATTCAAAGCGTTTGAAACCGCTCTTCTCGACTGACACCTTATATGTCCCCGGCTGGATCAGATCGAATACGTAACCGCCGCTGTCGCTCGACGTGGTAGTCAGGCTGGTATTCGTATTCTGGTCGCTGAGCGTTACGGTTGCTCCCGCAATAGCTGCTCCTGCCGAATCAGTTACGGTGCCTGTAACTCGAGAGGTCGTTCCCTGCCCGATGGCCAAGCATGTTAGAGCAAAGATCAGCGTAACAAACGCCGAAAGTCTAGATAGATATCTTTTCATGATCTCCTCTTGCGTAGCTAAGTTGTATAACGATTGCTGATGAATCGACATGTATCGGTCGATATTTATAATGCACTATATCACAGGATTACAGAAGTGTTAACGCGGAGGCCACCTTTTTACACCTATTTCTGATATTCAGCACTAGCTCCCGCGGCACCGACAGCCCAGCCGAACTTTTTCGACATGAACAGGCCGTAAATATCAGACTTTGCGGGGAAATCTTGGCGGACCCAGGTCTTACCCTTGTCACTGGTGCGCAGAACGATGCCTTTGAGGCCGACGATCCAGCCGGTTTTGTCATCAGAGAAATTCACACGTTTGAGGGTCTCGGTGAACGGGTTGGGCACCCGTATCCACGTGTCGCCGCCGTCTACGGTTCGCAAAATTGTGCCGCCGCCGCCGACTGCATATCCCTCGTTATCGTCACGAAAATCCACGCAAAAGAGGGCGCGGCTCGCACCGGAGTCTTGGGTCACCCACGTCGCGCCGCCATCGCGGGTCGCGAGGATCAACCCTTTGTCGCCGACGATCCAACCGTGCGAGTTTCCGTTGAAATCAAGATGGAAGAGTTCAAGCTTCGATGGGATTAGCACTCGCTGCCAAGAGTTGCCGCCATCAGATGTCCGCATCACCAGCGAATCGATAACTTCCTCGTCGCGGTTCACGATGGAGCCAATCGCCAGGCCGCGTTTCTTATCCGAAAAACGGATGCTAATCAGCTCGGGTGTGCCGTTGCGAAAATCTGAATTTCGATAGATACGCGTTTCGTGCCAAGACCGGCCGCCGTCTTCAGTAACGAATAACAGGCGACCTGCGGCCAGGTACCCGTTTGTTTCGTTGCGAAAATAAATTTCGTTAATGCTTGCGGTAGTCTTAAGGTCGTACCGCTCCCACGTCTGGCCGCCATCGTACGTAGAGGCGAGATAGCCGTCATCGCCAGCTACGAATCCGCGATCCTGCGAGGTAAAGTACACGGCGACGAGATCGCTCTTGGTTGACAATGAACGCGAAAGCCAGCCGCCTTGGCCGTTGACGACCGACGCAAATCCGAGGCTCAGAAGGACGAGAAAAATCTTAAACACGAAAGCTCCTTGGGAGAGGAAAAAGGTGATGTACGACGACTAGGATATACATTCCCTCGCCAAAAATCACCTTCACCCGCAAGAGCGTTATTTCGTTATTCGATAAGTCCTTCCCTTCCAGACAACCACCACTTGTTCGCCAAGCGCGAGATACTGCGCGATGCCGCGTTCGCGATTTATAAGCGAAAAGTACTCGTCGCTGCCGAATTTCAACTCAGTCACGGCTTTTTCCGAGTCCGGATTAAACTCTGAATCCACCCAGACACCGCTTTGATTGATGAAGTTCCGATTTGCGACGAACTGGTTCTGCTGAGAGTTTCTAATCACGACCTGCTCGTTGTCGCTCCGGCCGTCGTCTATGGCTGCGACCTGGACGTTTATCAGCGCGGCGTTTTGCTGCACACTCGCCTGGACGGCGCCCCTTCCGCTCTTTTCCCGGACGGCCCTCGCCGCTGGCAATGCCATCCGCTGATCCATCGAGGCATCTCGTGCGAAATTGCTGAGCGTCCCGTCGGTTGCAAGGTATGAGGTGAAGGGCGTCACAAGCCCATAACGCGTGCCGAGATCGATCAACTCGTCACGGAGCTCCTTCGAATCCGGACTGCCGCGAAGCTGCTCGACGAGCCACCCGACGCGCCGACTCGCCCAGAGCCGCGGAAGAAAGTCGTTCGACTCGTTTCGAACCGGGAAATCAAGACCTGTGTAGGTAAAGCTTTTCGAAGCCTTCGCAGTCTTGCCAGTCATTCTCAGCACGATATTGTTGAGATCGTTCGTGTTCTTGTAACGGCCGATGATCGTCATTTGCATCCCGCGAAACAGGTCAGGCATCTTTCGCGGGTAAGTGTAATCGACAAGCAGCGGGCCGTAGTCGATCTCGATGTCTGAGAGCACGGGCGAGCTAACCTTTGCAAAGAAATTCGACACCTTAACCTCCAGATCTTCGCGAGGCTGGACGTAATCGGAAACGCCGCCATTTTCCGAACCAATCTTGTCGAGCAACGCCGTATTGACGTCGTAACCAAATCCGAACGGGAATATCCTTATATCGGTGTTCTTCGTATCCCGCAGATTCTGTGTAATCTTTTCGATGTCCTGCACGCCGACGGTCGGGCGGCCGTCCGTCATAAAGATAAGCATTTTCGGCCGCGAGCCTTTATCAAATTGTTTCAGGGACGCGAGCAGCGAATCGTTAATATTCGTGCCGCCCGTCGGCATTAATCGATTGATAAACTCCTCGCCCCGCTTCTTGCCAGACGCGTCCGCGCTGATGAGGGAGCGCTCCATCAGGTGCTCTTCGCCGGCGAAGTTTATTACGTTAAATCGATCGCCCTCGCGGAGAGTCCGGATTCCGAAAAGCATAGCCTTTCGCGCCTTTTCGATCTTCCCTTCTTCGGCCATCGACCCGGAGGTGTCGAGGACGAAGACGATATCCTTATTCACGATTTGCTCATCCGAGACTTTGTCTTTTGGCGAGAGCGACAGGAGAAAATAGCCGTCCTTGCCAGGTTCGCGGTAGGTGATGAGCGACATTCCAAAATCGGCATTAGAAAGGCCGTAAAACAGCTGAAAATCGCTATCGTTGTTCTTCACTTCGAAGGCGGCGACGGCGGTCGTCTCGCCCCGGCGTTTTACATCGATCGCATGCGTGGGCGAATAAACATTTCTTATCGCCTCGCGCCCGACAATCTCGATCGAGCCGGAGACCGTGCCGAACTCCTGCCTTGCGAAAGGCCGGTCCCCTTCGCGCATCTGCCGCTGCCAGACGTTGCGGCCCGTACCCAGCAGATACCGATAAGCCACCGTTCCAGATTCGGCCCTCAAGACCTCCGTGTAGGTCATTTCGAGTTTCTTGTCGGAGTTCGGCGGAATAGGAAAGATAGAGGCCTGAAAGAGGTCCTTGCCCGCGTATTCGAGCAATCCCGGATCGCGTTGCCGCCGCACGATCTCATCGTAGATGCGACGGGCCTCTTCTTTCGTGCGCACTTCGCCGACCAGCTTTTTCCCGTTTTCCCAGATCGCGAATTCAACTATCGAAGCCGTCTCAGGAATCGGAAAAAAATAGGTTCCCTCAAGCGTATATTGTGTGTCGTTTCGAAAGATCTGCTCGACGTGTGTCGTCGCGACCTGCCCGTTAATCCTTGTATCGAGCCTTATGGACTTTACAGGCAACGCATTTGGCAGCTGCGGCACGGGCCGCGGGAAACATGGGCGCCGGTCGCAGATGATTGGGACAATGACGCCTTGGGCTAGTGCAGGAATAGCAAAAAGAAAAGCAGCCGACGAGACGAGGGCGGCGGTTGTAAAAAGTCGTAACTTCATATAAATCTCCAGAGACTAAAAGCCGGAGCGAGCAGTTTGATACTTGTGGAACGGACGGATCGGCGTATCTTGCAAAAAAAGATCGAAGAGTGTTGGCAAGCCATACTCTCCGACTTGCGCGCTTCGAGTTTGGTACGCGATGTATGTCTCAAGAAGCTTCGGCAAGTTATCGGTCTGCATGGCGCGCTAGTGCAGCTTTCTTCGCAACGTTTTTGCCACTCGCTCGTGATAAAATGCGAGCTATTGGGTTCAAAAGAGGCGAGAACTAGAGATGAGCACTAAAAATATGAAGAAAATTCTATTCCCTTTCGCTGCGTTGGCGATTCTTCTCTCTACCTACGTGATGCCGGCAGCAGCCCAAATTACCGGAGCCGACGCCGTCGCCTGCAACGCGCAATTTGCCGAGGAGTTGGTCGAGCAGCAGGTAATCGAGAGTAAATCGGTGGTCGATCCGGTAAAGCGGATCAAGATTCTTATCCGCTCGGCCGAGTTTCTGTGGAAGCTCGATCAGCCGACCGCCCGTGCCTATTTCGGCGAAGCATGGAAAATGGCAGATGAACGGTTTAAGGAATTAGGATTTGAGAACAAGAAAAAAGAGGGGTTGACGGTTACACAGGTTCTGCCTGACCAGCGAATGGAAGTTATACGGGCGATCTCCAAACGCGACGCCGCATGGGCAAAAAAATTGTCGGACCAGATGCTTGCTGACCTTGATAAATCAACCAAGGAACGCGACGGATTTGACATAAATAGGGAACAGAGTGATCTGCTTCGGCTCGCAAACGAAAGCGCGAAAACCAACCGTGAACTCAGCCTTTATTTGTATCGCCGCGTGATGCGATATCCTCTTTTTAACGGATGGTTTTTTGTTTTTTACACGGTTTACAAAGACGATCCGGCGTTCGCCGATGCGCTTTATCTGGAAACACTAAATAACTACCGAGACGAATTGCCGAGCCGTTTACTGTATCTTTCCGGTTATCCATTTGCGACGGAGAGAATAATTGGAATTGATAAATACGGTATATCAATGGGGCCACAACCGGATGTCGCCCCCAATTCCGCTCTTCAGCGTCAATTTATTAATACGCTCTTTACCCGTATCGCCAATTATGCGGCCAGTGAGAGTGATATTAATCGGACACCCGAAAAATACAGCCAGCCCGAACCGATTTACATGGTCTCGGCCATTCGCGAACTCGAACCGATTATTATCAATCAACTGCCCGATTTGCTCCCCAGACTGGGGCTGGCAAAAGCTCAGGCAAATTCTCTGCTTTCAGCCGAGATGGGTAAAACGCTGGAGGAGAAAGAGAAGTGGAAAGACACGCTTGGTCAAAGTTTTGACGAACGCCTCGCCCAACTGGAAAAGGCCGACGACGAGGGAAAACTGACCGACAACATGATTATCTCGCTAGTAACGTGGGTTAAAAAGACCGAGGAACAATTTATCGCGCTATTGCCGTGGCTCGACAAGATAACGGATGCAAAGGCACGCGCCGAGACGATAAACTATTTCTGGTTCCAACGATCAAAGCTCGCAATCACTGAAAAACGCTACGATGACGCCGAAAAATACGCGGCAAAGGTTCCCGAAACCGAACATCGGGCGCTACTGTTTTTTGACCTGGCCGAACAGCAGGCAAAAACCACAACGGAGCTCGGTAATCTTTTCGAAACGCTAAATAGCCTGTCAAAACTTGTCCGGTCGGCCGACGGCTCGATCGTCAAAGCCCAGATGTTGATGGGACTGTCGAATATGTACGAACGGGTAAACCATTCTATCGCCTTAGACGAACTTGGCGAATCGATTCGCGTGACCAATAACCTAAAAAACCCGGACATTTTTCAGACCTCGGTAATGCGTCAGATCGTCGGCAAGGATTTTGCTACCTTTGCATCGTTTCAGACGCCCGGATACGACCTCGAAAAGACATTCGAAGACCTAAGTAAAAAGGATTTTGAAATGTCGATCGCCCACGCCAAGTCGCTCGACGATAAGTACTTCCGAACCCTGGCCGTCATTGCCGCGGCAAAAAACTGCACCATGAACGCACCGCCAAAACCGAAACCTAAAAAGTAGTAGCAATTACGACATATGAGTTTTGCGTCCCGCCACTTCACCGGCGATCAATCCGATCGCATGTTCGAACACGGGCCGGATAACTTCGAAACATTCCTCTACCGCTTTGGTTGAGCCGGGCAGGTTTACGATCAGTGTATTGCCGCGAATTCCGCAGACGCTCAATATGTACACGTACTGCGGAAACGATCCGATAAACTACGTGGATCCGAGCGGATTGTTCTTCGGAAGTCTCCGGCGTGACTTGGGTTGAATACGAATACGACGGGGCGAATCCAATTCGGGTCGTTAAAAAGATGATACGAATCAGACGCTTCTTCAGGCATTTAAGTACGGCTCTACAAATGCGAGGCTGATGGATTACAACGGCATGACGGGTGTGAACAAGATCTTCGCATCGGTCGGGGGGACGAGATAAAATGAGACGAACGACTTTTGTGATAATAGTAACAACGTGTTTATTTGGGTGCGAACTATCCAATTCCGAGGAAAGAATAAGCAAGGAACCCACGAAGGCAATTTTTGCGCAGAAAACGGACGCATTAAACAGCGGCGACTTAGCATGCATACCGGCCGAGGCGTGGCGCGATGACTAGGACTGCGAGAGTCATGTCGCGGGCCGCCGGTGTGGGTTACCTTTTGGTACTTCATATCATCGCGGCTTACCTGATCGTTGATTGGTTTGATCGCAGATTTCCGGCACCGGAGGTCGCGGCATCTCCGGAGTTTCAGTCTAATCAGCCGGACCTCGCTCCGATACCTGCAACACCAAGCTCTACGGCGACTCCTGTTCCGAGCCCTAGAGCGACAGCCGACGACGCTCCCATGCTGAGGCTGGGCAGGCTGATCATCCCCGTCGCCGGGATAAAAAGCGAGCAGCTCGTCGACTCATTCTCCGACGCCCGGAGCGATGGAAGGGTGCACGACGCGATCGACATCGCCGCGCCATCCGGCACTCAGGTGCTCGCGGCCGCGGATGGCACGATTGTCAAATTCTTCGACAGCCAGGCGGGCGGAATCACTATCTACCAGTCGAGCTCCGACGGACAGTATATGTACTACTACGCACACCTTAGTTCGCGTGCTGCCGGCTTGTCCGAAGGACAGTCGATCACGCAGGGAACGATAATCGGTTACGTAGGAGATACAGGCAACGCAGGAGCAGGTAATTATCACTTACACTTTTCGATCGCGTTGGTTGCGGACAAGCGGCGCTACTGGGAAGGAACGTACATCAATCCATATCCTCTACTTCGGTATTAAATTTACAAGATGTCAAAACAAGTTATCGCACTCTCACTCTTCGCTTTGCTGATGATCGGATGCGGGCCCGGGCCGCCAGCCACACAATCTCAGAGCGGCAACGCCAGCCAGCCGGCCGCGACGACTGCTCCAGCGACGCCGCAGCCTTCGCCGAGCGTCTCCGCTGAACAGACGTCTACGATCACTTTGCCGATGCTCGACGCTCTCTTTCAGGATGCGGAATTCGTCGAAGCGGTAAAAAAGGATCAGAGCATTACCGACGCTGAGATTGAGCAGATTCGAAACGCAGCAAGAAACGCGGTTTCGAACCTTACCGAAGATGGCAGCGACGAAACCCGCTCGACAGCTTCGGCATCAAACGACGCCCTGGCTAAATTGAAATCAGTGCTCGGCGAACAGCGTGCGACACAGTTTGCGGCATTCCTTAGTCGGCATCAGTCGGGCGGCGTGGAAATTGACGCCTCAAAGGCAAATCAGGTTCCGACGGACACGAGAGTCGTCGTAAACATTCCTGCGTATCGAATGGATGTATTCAAGGACGGCCAACTACTAAAGACCTACCGGATCGGCATTGGCTACCCGGAGTTTCCGATTCCTACGGGAGTGCGCACCGCAAAGGCAATTATCTTTAATCCCACGTGGACGCCGCCGGACGAGCCCTGGGTCAAGGGCGAGCTAAAGCCTTTCAAGACGGTCGAGGCCGGGAGCAAGCTCAATCCGCTCGGCCCGATAAAGATTCCCATCGGTTCGCCGTCGCTTATTCACGGCGGCAAGTCGGCTGCACGGCTTGGCGGATTCAATTCGCATGGCTGCGTCGGCCTGACCAATGGCCAGGTGCAGGATTTCGCTTCTGTCCTCAGCTCACTCTCCGGCAATGACATCTCGCTGGCCGAGGTAAAGCGCTACCAGCTGGCGAAAACCGAAACTGAGCAAGTGCCGTTGAAGCAGCCTGTGCCGGTCGAGCTCCGTTACGAGACGATAGTTGTTGAGAACGGAACCTTAAAGCTTTTTCGCGACGTCTACGAAAAAGGTATGAATACGGAACAGAATCTCCGTCGCGTCCTGGATCAATATGGAGTTTCCTTCGACACATTCGACGCTGCGACCCAAGCGAAGGTTCTCGAAGCACTGTCGCAGATGTCGCGAGACGCAGCAGGAAAGCCGATTGAGCCGAACGCTAACTCCAATTCGACAGCGGGCACGAATTCGACTTCGTCACGAGTTACGGCAAACGTAAAAGGTAAAAAGGAAATTGCGTTCCAGCTGAAAGAACTCGCCGGAAAAGGATATCCGGCGGCGAAAAATCTGAAGGCATCCTAAATTCGAACGCCGGTAACCGCCCCGTAATCCGCACAGAATTAGCAGATCGCCGCACAGAATAGCGAGAAACCGCGTGGGATCGGTTCAACGCCGCTCACGGTCGCGGAAACACCGCGTAGAATCGCTTCGACATCGCTCACGGTCGCGAAAACACCGCGCAGAATCGCTTCAACATCGCTTACAGGTCTTACCGCGCGGGTTTTCGTCGTTTCACCGCGGCCAAGAACTTTTTCCGCGCAGGTTTTTGTCGTCCCAACGCCTGTATTGACCCTTTTTTCGGTCGAAAAAAATTTCGTTGACACGAGTTCGGAGCGGGCGTATGCTTCGATTGATTCATATCAATTGCAATAATTCGGTTCCTTGTTCTTAGGCCAGTCGTTCGTTCCCGGAGTTTTGATATGACTTCCACCTTATCTCGTTCGATCGCGTCGGTCGTCGTTTTGGCCGCGCTCATCCTTCTCGTTGCATCTTTTGCTAACTCACAGGCTACGCTAAATGCGCTGCGGCTCAAGCCGTCGGAGGCAACGGGCGGGACGAATTTATATTCGCGGAATTTTGGTTGGGGAACTTCGCTGGTCGGTTTGCCCGGGCGTTCGGGGCTCGATGCGGGGTTTGGGATCAGTTACAACTCACTTGTGTCTAAACAGAGTGAATTTTAGTGGTTTATAATCTAGGAGTCAGAAGTATGAATCAGAAATTGATCCCGGTCTTTTGGCTATCTCTTTTTCTTGGTGTAGGAGCACTTCCGATGGGTGCTCAAGAAGCATTTCACGGTATTGTTCCGTTCGTTACCACAAAAGCTGAAGTTGAAAAGAAGTTTGGAAAACGAGATAGATATGGCCGTTACGAATTTGAAGAAGGAACGGTGAGTATTAATTATAGCGAAATAGAATGTACGAAACCCGCGGTCAATTGCTCATGTTTTGTGCCCGTCGGTACGGTCTTGCAGGTTGAAGTGTCGCCTTCTTCGGAGATTAGAATAGTAGATTTGAATTTGAGTCCGAAGGAATGGGAAAGTGGCGCAGTGAAAGGGCACCACGCTGAGGATTTAAAGTTCTTTTCAAACCCTAAGTCTGGCGTAACCTACTATGTACAGGCAGGGATTATTCATCAGATTGTTTATGACGTTGGAATTGACACGTGCGAAAAACTCGTTCAAAAAGCAGGCCCTGGCTTTAATAAAGATGGACTAAGCCTGAAAACAGTCCCGATGGTACGCTGCAATTCTGCGATTCTTCCTAAAGCGGGAAACGGGGGTCATCTACGAACTTACCTTCGAAGCCAAGCTCACGGGTATTGGGCATTGTGATTAATGCTTTTGGTGCGGTTGATTGGGTGACATTAGAACAACGGGCGCCTTCTGTTTATTAGTTGATATCCTTCACAGTTGCGGCTCGTCGTCTTTGATCGAATCGTCGATGTCTTTTTCTAATTTGAAGCGCAGGCGGTCGATCAGTTGATCCGAACGTTCGAGATTGCGTTCGAGGCTCGCACGGGTGGTCTGAATCTGGGCGACGAGTGCGGTCAGGTTCGATTTCTCGGCCTGCAATGATTTTCGACGTGCGTCGCGCACCTCTTCAGGGCGAAGTGAGCCGCCGAATATCGTGACACGCTCGACCGCCTCGGGACGCGCGTCGGCGTCGATCTGATCGATTCGCGACCTGAGGTTTGTTTCCTTTTCGATCATCTCGAAAAGTTGTTTACGGAGGCTCTCGCTCCGCTGCTCGGCACGGGTGATGATGTCGAGATTTAGCAGCAGTCGTTTCTGTCTGTCCTCGAAGGTGGCAGTCTTTGCTCCTTCGAGCTGCTTGATCCGATTCGTGAGTTCCTCGATATAACGAGCACTCGTATCGGCAACCGGTTCGTTCGTAGATACTACCGTCGAGTTGAGTGCCTGCGGGTCCAGCAAATTCTGATCGCTCGCCCGACTAATAATCTGCGCGTCGCCTGACGGAACAGCAGGTGCCACGACGACGGAAGCGCGTCGGACCGGCTTTCTCTTTTTCTTTCGGGTTTGGGCGTCGCCATCGACAGCGAAAATGCCCAGCAGCACAAATGCCGCAACGCTCACCAGACCTACTTTGCGAATTTCCATTATTATCCTTTGCCGCCGGCCTTATCGGGAATAAAATCGCCACGAATCAACTCGACCGCATTTTTCGCAAGCCCGACAAACGGAATCGCGTCAATACCGGAGTTGAGGACGCCTTTCACCACGCCCTTCTTTTGAATATCTCCGCCGACGAGTAAGGCTGCTATAACCGCGCCCCCGAAGGGGACCATCTTCGCGATTCGCTTCGCAACTTGCCAGCCACCGGCGTGAAGTATCTTTCGTTTGAATGTTTTGCTATCAGCCATCAACCACCATCGTTACACGCTTTGTCATCGATAAAAGTTCCCTGGATTACTGTCGCGTGTCGCCATCCAGAATAATGTTCACCCGGCGATTTTTTGCTCGATTCGCATTCGTGGTATTCGGGACTGCCTCGACCGTCCCGCCGAAGCCTTTCGCCCGAACGCGCGAGGTATCAACGCCGAGCGAGAGGAACTTTTCGGAAATTCTCGTGGCCCTGCTCTCGGTCAATGTTTGCAGCACTGTCTCGTCAGTACCGGCATCGGTGTGCGATTCGATCGCGATCGAGTAGTCAGGATTATTTGCAAGAATCTCCGCAAGCGACGTGAGCTTCCCATCCGACTGCATTGCTAACGTATCCGAGCGAATTCCCCGCCAGAGGGCCTCAGGAAGGACGAGAACGATCGACTTGTCGATACGCGAAACCGTGCCAAAACGTTTGAGCGACGCGATAAGTGCCGGCTCGGCTGCTTTTATCCGTGCATCGCGTGCAGAGCGATCCCGCTCTTCATCTGAACTTCGCCGGGCCGCCTCGATTTCGGCTACACGATTACGAGCCGTTTCCGCGTCGAGCTTTATCCGACCCAGCTCTTCGCTCAACCGGCGATTTTCTGCCTGAAGATCTCGTACCTGTTGCGAATAAGTTTGGGAGTCACGCTCGGCAAGCTCGCGATTCCGAATCTCTCGCGAGAGTTCATTCCGCAAATCCTGAATCCGACTCTCCGCATCGCTGACACGCGCCTCGGCCTGCCGCGTTTCGGCGTCAGAGCGGCTTTGCTCGTCACGCCGGCTGCGGGCTTCCTTACGGACGAGCGCCGTATTTTCAGCTTTTACTGCGGCACTCACGGCCTGGCGAGCGGTGATATCTACGGACTCTTCTTCCCGTCCCGCGCGGTACGAGGACTCGGCGTTCTGCAAAAGCACTTCGGCTTCGCGAAGCTCTGTCGTCGCATCCCTTTCCGCTCCGGCATAACGAGCGAGAGCGACTGCCTGCTTAGCCTGCAAAATTGTCCCCGGCGTTTTTGAGTAATTAAGATCAGCGATCTCCGGCGCGCGGGCATCGCGGAAGAAATCGCTCGAATTACCGAAATACTGCACAGCCGGCGTCGTCTGTACTCGTTTGCCGTTGAGCGTATAAGGACTTAGGTTTTCGAGCATGATTGCCTGGCTCGGCCGGCGCACGAGAAAGTGCGGCTCTGCGGTGACGATCAACGCAAAGGTTTGCAGCGGTGTGGTCACGCTAATGCGAGAATCGAACTCGAAAAACCCGCGCCGCTTTATCTCGCCTAAATTATCGACCTGCCCATCCGGCGAGATCGCCCAAAGGACATACGTCGCGTACGCGGCACCGAGCTCGAACGGGCGCGGCATTTTCGATACCGTGACCTCGACCTCGGTTCCATTCCGGCTTGTCCGTTTGTTTCGGGCCTCACCCTTCATCCTCGGAAAGCGCGTCGTGCCGCGAAACTGCAGCAGGACGACCTCGTCGAGAGGGTACGTAATGGCCGTCGTCCGGCGCGCCACGTCAACCTGTGCGGTCGTGAAAACGGCGGTCGAGAAAATAACTAATGAGAGAGCGGAGAGCCTGACAGCGAAGCTTGGAAACATAGACATTTTACTCCTCACGCGCTTGTGTTGAAAGATGCCATATCTCGGAACTGCGTTGCAAGGCAATGGCTTGGACACATCACGCCAAGTAAAGTATATTCAAGTCTTTACGCCCGACAGATGCAGGATCTCAAGCGCCTTCTCAGCTACGTTCGACCCCATTGGCTAACCTTCGTTCTCGCCCTGTTTGCGATGCTCATGGTCGCAGTTTTCGAGACGGCGACGGGAGCGCTACTCGTCCCGATCTTTAACCAATTTCTCGGCAGCGCCCGCGAGTCGGACACCATCTTCGACCTATCCGGCATTGTGCCTGAGGACGACTGGATGCGGGCGTGGATTGTCATCTCAGCCCTGCTCATCGCATTCACGATCGGTAAAGGCGTGGCCGAATACTTCTCGTCCTACCTGATGGCTAGGATCGGACAATCTGCCGTGCTCAAGCTGCGTCGTGAGCTTTACGACCACCTGCTCACGCAATCCGCCACCTTCTTTGAGAAGCAGCGAACAAATTTTCTGGTCTCGCGTCTAGTGGTCAGCTGCTCGGCGATCGAGCTCGCTGTTTCGTCGAATCTGCGTGACGTGCTGCGCGAGTCATTCATGCTCGTATTCTTCTTTAGCGCGGCCTTTTACTATAACTGGCGGCTGCTGCTCGGTGCATTAATTATTGCCCCGATCATCGCATTCCTGACGACTACGTTTAGCCGCCGACTCCGCAATCTCGCCGAGATCTCGGTCGAGGGAAACAAAACTCTCAGCGACACGGCCCAGGAGGCAATCGCTAATCACTCGATAGTAAAAGCATATCGCGCCGAAGGTCGCGAAGCGGAGCGATTCTCGCGTACCGCCAACATCATCGCGAGGGCAAATCTCCGATCAGGGCAGATTGCGGCCCTTTCCCCGCCGAGCATTGAGCTTGTCGGCATTCTCGCGATCGTCTGCCTATTCTATTTTGGACTGCGCGAGATCGACGCGGGCCGCATGGACGCAGCGCAATTTTTCACATTCTTGTTCTTTCTCTTTCGCAGCTACGATCCGATGCGAAAGATCTCACGGCAGCATAACGAAATCACCAAGGCCTTCGCGGCGGCTCGGGACGTATGGAACATCCTGGACACGCACGAGCATGTGGCGGAGAAACCTAACGCCGCGAGGCTAGAGCCGTTAAAGGGATCCATCCGCATCAACAACCTTTCGTTTAACTACGAAAACAGTCATAAGCAAATTTTGAAAGGCATCAACCTCGAGGTGCCAGTGGGAAAAATGGTCGCCCTCGTCGGCGAGAGCGGTGGCGGGAAATCGAGTTTGATCAGGCTCATTCAGCGACTATACGATCCGACCGATGGGACAATAGAGTGGGACGGCATCGATCTTCGCGACGCGAACCTAGCGAGTCTCAAGGAACAGATCGCCCTCGTCACCCAAGAGACTGTCCTGTTTAACGACACTATCCGCTATAACATTTCGTACGGAAAGCCCGACGCGACGGACGCGGACATCGAGCAGGCCTCTCGAGTCGCCTTTGCAGAGGAATTCATCGAACAGATGCCGGACAGGTACGAAACCATCGTGGGCGAACGCGGCACTATGCTATCGGGCGGTCAGCGGCAGCGGATTGCTATCGCCCGCGCCGTATTGATTAACGCACCCGTATTGATTTTGGACGAGGCAACGTCCGCCCTCGATACAGAGAGCGAACGGCTCGTGCAAAAGGCGCTTGCGAATCTTACTCAGGACAAGACTTCGATAGTGATAGCGCATAGACTGTCGACAATTCGCAGGGCTGACCTCATTGTCGTGATGGAAAAGGGCAAGATAATTGAGACCGGAACGCACGACGAGTTGATAGAAAAGAGCGGCAAATACAAGCGGCTGTACGAGTACCAGTTCGAAGACGACTCCATTGCGCCGGACGCGTAAAGATTATGAGATCAATGACAGGATTTGGCCGCGGCGCGGTCGCTGGCGACGGCTTCTCCGTAACGGTCGAACTTAAGACGGTGAACAATCGGTTTCTGGATATTAATCTCCGCCTCGGCAACGAAGTTTCTGCTCTGGAGGCGGACATCAAACGCTGGATCGGTCAGCGCGTGGCGCGCGGACGCGTCGAGGTGAACTTGCAGTACGACCGCTCTGAAGAGGTTTCTTATGATCTCAATAGAAATATCGTCGGCGGCTATCTCTCTGCGATGAGGCTGCTCAAAGATGAGTTCGGGCTTGCGGGTGAGCCGGACCTCAATGTGGTGGCACGGCTCCCAAATATCTTTTCGAGTCGGAAGGAGGAGCCGCCAGCAGATTTCATGCCGGCGATCGAAAAAGCCTTTACGCTCGCGCTCGATGAGCTCGAATCGATGCGAGACAAGGAGGGCGAACTGCTTGCCATCGAGCTCGACTCGCGGCTTGCAGAGATCGAGACGCGCCTCGGCCCCATCGAGGCGGAATCCGCCACTATCGCCGATGAGCACCGTGAACGCCTGAACAAAAGAGTCGCCGATATCTTGGAACGTGCCGGAATGACCGCGGAGATCGACCAGGGCCGTCTCGCTCAAGAGGTCGCCTATCTCGCCGATCGCTCTGACATCTCAGAAGAGATCGTCCGTCTCAAGGCGCACACTGAGCATTTCCGACAGATAATGAGAGAAGATCGCGATGTCGGCAAGCGGCTCGACTTTCTCACGCAGGAACTAAATCGAGAGGCGAACACGGTCACCTCCAAAACAGGCAGCATCGCAGTCAAGGAGAATGCGCTTGCCATTAAGAGCGAAATTGAGAAAATTCGCGAGCAGGTTCAGAATGTCGAGTGACAAAATAGGTGCAAGGAAATCTCATCATCATTAGTTCCCCGTCGGGCGGCGGCAAGGGCACGCTGATTAAAGAAGTGCGTACGATGATGCCCGAGCTCGCATACTCGGTCTCGCACACGACGCGCAAGCAACGACACGGCGAGGAAGCTGGCCGCGAATACCACTTCGTCAGCCGGGACGAATTCGAGCACCGAATTGAGAATGGCGAATTCCTGGAATACGCCGAGGTGCACGGGAATCTTTACGGTACGTCTCTGGTCGAGAGCCAACAGATTTTTAGCAGCGGACGAGATCTTATCGTCGAGGTAGACGTTCAGGGAGCGATCCAGATAATGGCGAAGCTGCCCTCGAGCGTCAGTATCTTTATCCTTCCGCCGTCGTTTGACGTTCTCGAAGCGAGATTGACCGCAAGAGGAACTGAGGGCCGCGAAGAATTGCAGACGCGCCTTGCGAACGCGTTTGACGAAGTTCTGCAATATTCAAAATTCCGCTACGTGGTAATTAATGAGGTCCTCGCTGTCGCCACGAAGCAGATTACGGCCATCATTCTCGGCGAAAGGCAACGTGTCGATAGACAACACGACGCTATTCGCGGTATCCTTGATAGTTTCGACGCATCGCGGTCGAGTTACCACGGAGACTAGTAAAATATGGCCATCGAGAAAGAGATTTTAGAGGACGAAGAAGTCGCAGAGATCATTGATCCGCCCGAGATTGATTCGAAATATCGAAAGATCATTCTGGCAGCGCAGCGGAGCAAGCAGCTCCAACGAGGTGCGCTCTCTCGCGTCGATTTGGACATCCGAAAAACGAAGCCGACGCGGATCGCAATGAAGGAGCTCGACGAGCGTAAGGTGAACTTTAAGTTCCTCGACATTTAAGCGCGAGTTGCTTCCGTAATAATAATCAAGGCTCTGACCGAATACATAATTCGATCAGAGCCATTCTTTTTACGCCAGTGTTACTACTGAGCGATCTCGAGTCTTTGGATTGACGCGTATCCGACGGTCTTTCCGGTCCCGTCCGTCAGGTTTACGCTCTTCCATCCGTTTGCCAAACCAGCCTGGTAGAGCTTCTGCAAAAATTCTTTCTTCTTCTCGTCAGGCATCGTGTCCCAAGTAGGCAAGGTGACTCCGTGAAAAGTTTCGCCACGGACGCGGCCGGCCTTCAGCTCGCCTTGTACGGACATATTCGCGATGTCGAAGGTCCGCGTCAGGGCAGTTCTGGGTGCGTCGCTCACAAAATATGTCGACCATATCCATAGACCAACCGACGCGACAATCAGTGTCATGCTTGCGATCAAGAGCCAGCGATTCATGCCCGCGAAGGTTCGTGCGAAGGAGTCGATCCGGGACGGACTGCTCTTCGGTGCACGCTCGAATGTTGGCTTCTCGACAGCGCGATTCGACGCGTTCTCCACGTCATCGCCCGCTTCGGACTCCGAAGCGTTGAAGGCGATCGGAGCGCATTCTACCGTAGTTTGTGCAAAGAGATCGGAAAGCTCCAACGAACGTGCGGTTGCTATCGACGCCGCATGATCATCCAAGTCCACATGCTCGGCCGCAGCAAATTCCGCCTCAAATCGCGCTCGTTCACGCGCGAGCAGACGCAGGTAAACATTGCCTACGTGCACATTGCACTCGATCGCGGCGACGACTACGCTCGGCTCGAAGTATAACTCTGCGATGCTCGCCTTGAATAGTCGGATGCGGTTATACAAGTCGCTCTCGACCAACTGGTCAAAACGCTCGGCAGCGGCAGCCTCTTTCGTGAACTCGGCAAAGCTCACTCTCGCGAGTTCCGCGTTCTTCCGGTCCTCTTCGGGATTGTACAGTGACAAACTCGACCAGTCCGCATAGAGGGTCCGGACGTGACCGAGCATTGCGGTCGGGTCAAAAAGGAGGGTTCGCGTGTGATCGCTTGCCGGTCGCGAGAAGAGTCGCGTGATCAGAAAGTCGTACTTCGCCCGAACGCTCTCCGAGTACGGAAGGTTGCGATAGAACTTCGCCATCGCGAGAACGGCCCGCGAGCTCAGCATCGGTCGCGCGTTCTCGCAGAAGCGACGAAGATAAGCGACAAGGAGCTTTTCATCGCGGGCGGCAAGGGCCGAGCACCAAGCTTCGGTTTCCTGCATTAGGGCGAATTTCGCCTGCTTATGTCCGTCGGTCGCGACGTCCTCCGAGACGTGAAGGAAATTGTTCAGCGCGACCTTTACGTCGAAGTCGTCAAAAGTTTTGGGGACGATCTTGGAGTACTCGCGCTCGACGCCAGTGAGAATATGCTCGACCATCTGTAAGATCGATACCTCGTCCATCGCGCGTTTTCTGAAGAAGTCTTGATCGGAGGTCGGTTTTATTATCTCGACGGTCTCTCCGTTTCCCGTTTTCATCGCAGGGCCGCGGGCTTCGTACATCCGCACGCTGTCGTCGACCTCAACACGATCAGAATACTCGACATCCGAATGACCGTTGCTCGCCACAGCATCCGGCGACGGTGCTGCTGTGAGCGAACCATTCTCGAGAACGGTCTGCTCGAGCAAATTCTCATCCTTCAATTCGTCGATTAGGGATTCGAAGACGTTCATCGTTGTGTGACCGGGCAGGAGGGGACGGCGAGGGCGATCATTACAACAAGAAGCTCGGTAACCGAGAATCCGCGCTGGTCTCTTGAGGGCTGAGATGTGACAGATTGTGTCATATTTTCTTGACAACTTGCGGCATTTAATCGGGTGCTTTCTGGATTGTTCGGCATAAATCCCATTTCGTCCTACGCGGGCGCCGACGGAGGTGCAAACGGCGTGCCATTGCGATCTGAAGGGGTATTGTCGCATCTGGCGAATTCTGTTAGATTGCTTGTTCGACCCGCAACCAGTCGAAACTGCGTTGGACGCGACCGTCACGCATAGGAGTAAAGCGCAGTTTTGAGCCAGCAAATCGAGCAAATCAAGGAAATCTACGGGATAGACAATTGGGGAGCCGATTACTTCGGGGTAAACCGAAAGGGCAACCTTGTTGTGCACACACACGATGACGATACGGTCACCGCAGACGTTAAGGAGATCATTGACGATCTCCGGAAGCGAGGCGTAAACACGCCGATCCTGCTGCGATTCCCTCAGTTAATTTTTGGTCAAATCAGAAAGCTGCAGACCGCATTTCGTAAATCAATCAAGGAATTTGGTTACGAGGGCGCGCATCTCTGCGTCTTTCCGATGAAAGTGAACTCGAACCGCGCCGTCATCGAGGAATATCTTCGCGAAGGCTCCCGCTATAACTTTGGTTTAGAGGCCGGGTCGAAAGCGGAGCTGTACGCGGCCCTTGGTCTGGAACAGGCGAAGGAGAGCTTGCTCGTCCTCAACGGTTTTAAAGATCGCGACTTTGTAAGGCTCGCCTTTGCCGGCGCATCGGCGGGTAAGCGCGTCGTTATTGTGATCGAAAAGATGAGCGAGCTCGATCACACGCTTGACCTCGCCGAGGAACTCTCCGCAGAAAATCCGGCAGCGGTGCTTCCGATGATCGGCGTCAGGGTGAAGCTCTACTCGAAGGGCTCGGGAAAATGGGAGAAATCGGGCGGCGAGGCAGCAAAGTTCGGGCTGACAACGACTGAGATATTGGAAGTTATCCGCCGACTCCAGGAGGCCGGCCGCATAGACATGCTGAAGCTGCTGCACTTTCACATTGGCTCGCAGCTGACCGATATCAAGCGAATCAAGAACGCGATGCGCGAAGCAGCGAGAACGTACGCGAAGATTCACAAGATGAAGATTCCCATCGAGTTCCTCGACGTTGGCGGCGGCATGGCCGTCGACTACGACGGATCCCGAACATCATTCGAATCGTCGGCGAACTATAACGCCCGTGAGTTCGCAAACGACGTCATCTACATGATCAAGACGGTCTGTGATGATGAGAACGTACCGCATCCGACGATCATTCAAGAGTCTGGTCGCTTTCTATCTGCGTATCACGCGATGCTCGTGACAAACATCCAGGACGAGATCGAGACGGTGGTGCAGGAGAAGGGCGAGATGATCCTTGACGCAGACGATCCGCCGATTGTACGAGAGCTTCACGACCTGCGAGACACGATAAACGGCAAGAACTATCGCGAGTACTATCACGATGCGCTCGAGCATCGCGAAGAGCTATTCACGATGTTCGATCTCGGCCTGATCTCGCTCGAGGCGAAAGGCAAGGGCGAAGTGCTTTTCTGGGACGTATGCGAAAAAGCCGATCAGTTTGCGCAGCAAAAAAAGTACGTTTCGGAGGAATTCGACGATCTTCGCCGCCTCCTCTGTGCCAAATATCTTGCGAATTTCTCCGTTTTTCGGTCGATGCCGGACAACTGGGCTCTTGAACAGCTTTTTCCGATCATCCCAATACATAAACTCAACAAAAAGCCCACGGAATATGCTACGCTCTGTGATATAACCTGCGATTCCGATGGAGTTGTCGATAAATTTGTCGATCTCCACGACATCAAGCCGGTGCTCGAAATGCACAAGCTCGTGCGAAGAGAGCCGTATTATCTGGCGATGATGCTCGTTGGTGCCTATCAGGAAGTGATGGGAAACAATCATAATCTTTTCGGCGTTCCGCACGAGGCCCACGTTTATATCGGCGAAGACGGTTACATCATCAAGAAAGTGATTTATGGCGCCACGCTTGGCGAGGCTGTTGGGTCGGTGCGGTTTGACCCGGGCCAATTGCACGACACCTTTCGTCGTTCGGTCCTGCAGCGGATCAAGGAAGGTAAGCTCACTAACGCCGAGGGCACAAAGGTAATCGAATATTACGAGGACGAGGTCGACAGCTACACCTACCTCGCGCCCACCGGGCAATAATCACGAAGCGCGGGTTTCGCGTTCTGAAGGAAACGAACAGCGTCAGACTTTTGCCCTTTTTCAGATTTTAAATTTTTCAGATTTCATTATGGTTGCACAAAAGAAAAGTAAGTCTTCGAAGTTTTTGACGGTTCCAACTCGGCCGGTGCCTATCGACCGAGATCGCTCGGTCGCGGGACTTCTCGAGAAAATGGAAGGGGCCGGTTTCGGAGCGAAACAGCTCGCCGAGGGACACCGCATCTGGCTCGATATGCTGGATGACAATTCCACGATCTATCTCTGCGGATCCGGCAATTTGGTTCCGTCGGGAATGCGTCGGCTGCTCTCGTACGTTATAAAGAATCGCTTTATCGATGTGATCGTTGTGAGCGGCACGGTGCTCTATCACGACATTCACGAAACTCTCGGTCGTAATCATTACCAGGCTCATCCGAGCATGAGCGATGAGGACCTGGATGCATCGAATATCATCCGGATCGGTGACGTTCTGGCGAATCACGAGGAATATCAGGAAGCGGATGAGTGGATCGGAAGCGTGATCAATCAGCTCGATCTGACTCGTTCCTATTCCATCCGCGAGTTTCTCGGACTGATGGGACGCGAGTTGTCGGAGATCGCGCACGAGGACGGTATCTTGACCTCGGCATATAAGGCGAGAGTGCCGGTCTTTTGTCCTGACCTTCCGGGTTCGGAAATCGCCATCGGGATTGCCCGTGCGAAATTCGAAAAGAAAATCAACGTCTCATTCGATGTGACTCAGGACACGATGGAACTGCTGCAGATCGCGCAGAAGACGCGCAACTCGGGCATCATCTCGGTGGGCAGCACCAGCTGTCAAAGAATGATTAACGTCGGCGAGGTCGCATCCTACATCACGCGGACAAATGTGCGTGGCCATAAGTACGCGATCTCTCTCGCTACTGACTCGTCACCGCTCGATATTCGCACGCCGTCATACGGTGGCTGCCACACATCAGTCTTTGGCCGATTGCATAAGGGTGCAAAAACCGCCTACGTGCCGATCGACCCGTCCATCTCTCTGCCGATGATCATTACGGCTCTCTCGCAAACAGCCGCGAAATTCATGAAGGGGCGTAAACGTCCAAACTTTAGCTTCTCCGGCCGCGAGCTGACCATCGACGTCCCTTAAACAGTTGTCTGTGGTCAGTGTTCGGCGGTCAGAAATGACTTTTTTCCGATCACTGATCACTGACCACTGACCTTCAATCGCCGTCCGCCTAGACCTGATTCGATTAAGGCTGCGGCAAGGTTGCGTCGCTTTATATTCGAATTTTTTTGCAAGGGCGAGAGAAGTCGTATATCTTGTTTTCAGATATAAGGTTGTTATCTGGAAGTTTCCAGTCAATACACCGAATATGAGTGTTATCAAGAATGATTCGGGATAATACACAAAATCTGTTGCTTGCGCCGAACCATTCCGCTCAATCATAAGTTATGTTTTTCTTGTTGTCCGCAACGTTAATTTATGGATAAAGATTTGTTTAGCGCTTACGGTCGTAGCAATCTCCACGAAACTCTTTTAGTTTTGTTGTTCGCCGATATTATCACCCGCGAGGGGAATGCCCGCGAGGATAAAAATCTTCGTTATCCGCTTGGTCAATATCGAGCGGCGGCGGAACATCGCATTCGCCACGCGGTTTATCCGCCTGAATCTCAGAATGTTGAGGATGTTCGTCGAGACGCTCTTGCAGCCAACGCTCTCTTTTGGCGAGAAGTTGAAGCTGTTCTCGTGAAGGAGGAAAAGATTGAATGCCGGACAGAACCCGGACTTTATGACACATATTCATAAATTCGTTGGTCGCCCAATACTCGGCGATAATCGCGGCTTGGACTTTGTCTGAATTTGATGCGGGCGACGCTTCGAGTAAATCCATTATGTCGCGGGCTAAAGTTAAAATGGTAATTTTAGTATTGTTCATATTATTTATTTGAACTGTTACGGCCAACATAACAAGTTGTTGGACGTGAGCGCGAAACAGCCACGTTGTTTCCAAGTCAAGTTGCGTGTGTTTCGCGCCACGTCAACGCCGCCGTTAAACGTCGTTCGTGTTTTTTTAGTTATCAAAGAGTGTATAAAATGAAACAAATACTAATCGCTATCGTTTTTGTCGCGCTTACTGTTTTGAGTGCAAACGCACAAGACCAACAAGCACGCATGGAATACGAAAAGACCACTGAACTTAAAGGTCTTACAAAAATCTTTGTTGATACGAACGGCGACACTGACAGTCGCAACCGAATCATCAAGGAATTTGAGAAAGCTAAACTTACAAACGTAGTTTTGCTTGACAGTGCTGATAATGCCGAAATCATATTATTATTCTTGAGTGGTAAGGATCGTCGTTCCACCGCAACAATAGTCAATGGAACAGGTGCGGCTGGAAGTTACGGATTGTCAACAGGCAAAGGCATTGCTTTTCTGCCGAAGCAACCGAATACAATGCGTGTGATTTTAAGCCTTGACGACGAAAAAACAACTTGGTTTGATAAAAAACCAGCGCAAAGATTTGCTCAAGAATTTATCAAACTATACAAAGATACCAACAGCACTAAGGCAAAATAGCGTTTGTCCCACGCCGTTTAACAAGTCAGCTATGAAAGAAGCAGTCAAGTGCAGAGTCTGACCGACCCGCCGCGCGTTAAGAAAAAAAATGCTTACTGCGGCAGGGTTAACCTTGATATCGCCGGACGCGCGTTTCAACTTGCTGAGAAAGAACTTTGAGTTGATTCGGGCCCCGCCGTTGATACCCGCAAACGCATTCCGCAAATGCCGCTCGCTCGTCCGTCCGAAGTGAAGATGCACCTAGCCCAGCGTGACGACAAGATTTATCTGGAAGATTTTCCCGGAGAGTACTGCTACTTTGCTTCTGAGTGGAGAGCCGAAGTCGGTGAGCCTATTATTCTGTTATCGAAGGAGCATTAACGATTGAGGCGCGTATCATCGACACCGCAATCTAACAAAGCCTTGCAGCTGACGGCGCGATGCGCTTTGTGTTCTCCTCCGAGAGTTGTGTTGATAAGGATCAAACGCTCTTCTCTTTGTTCCCCATTAATTTTTTACTTTTATGGCATATTTGGTATTACTGAAGGATGAAATTTATGAATGAAAACAAAATTGACCGACGAGATATGTGTAAAAGTTTGCTGGCTTTGGGTGGAATAGCTTTGACTGGCGCGGCATCGAACGCGCAGGTAGCGACTCCGACTCCAACGCCGATAATTGACCCGATACTTCAGGATCAGCGTATCGCCGATGCCGTCAAGCGCGGCGCGACGATGGAAGAAATCGCCAAACTGCGCGAACCGATTGCCAACTCTCCGGCCGAAGCGATACGCGCTTTGAAAACGGGAAATTCCAGATTCTTCAGCGGTTCGGCGCGTCGTCCCGAATTGTCAGCTGCCGAACGCCGCTCGCAAATTTTGGCGCAAACGCCGTTCGCCGTCGTTTTAAGCTGTTCGGACAGCCGTGTGCCGACCGA
>Ga0136640_10000021_pt1 | contig 55477 bp, 50 predicted proteins | sample AntDrymUQ8642106_2_FD_105498 | JGI IMG/M metagenome (GOLD analysis project Ga0136640, IMG submission 105498) | Polar desert sand microbial communities from Dry Valleys, Antarctica - metaG UQ864 (21.06) | ecosystem: Environmental > Terrestrial > Soil > Desert | place: Antarctica: Dry Valley...
CCGATCCCGACGAGGATGCCGCTGGTGAACGGGATCCGCAGCTCGCCCGCGGCCTCGATCGCCTCCAGCCGTACACGCGGATGCTTCGTGGGCGAGCCGGCGTGGACGGTCTCCATCAGCCGCTCGCTGATCGACTCGAGCATCAGCCCCTGGGACGCGGTGACCTCGCGCAGGCGCGACAGGTCCTCCCCAGAGACGACGCCGACGTTCGTGTGCGGCAGGATCCCGCGCTCGAGCGCCCGCTCGCAGGCCCAGGCGACGTATCCGGTGAAGTCCTGGTGACCCCAGGAGCGCAAACGCTCCGCCACGACGGGGTTCACCTCCGGCCGCTCGCCGGTCAGGACCAGCAGCTCCTTGATCTGGCGGCTCGCGGCGGCGTCGAGGCGCTCGATCACGTCCTCGGGCGAGTGCAGGTGCGCCCGATGGGTCGCGAAGGCGCAGTACTTGCAATAGCACTGACACGTCCGCGAGAGCGACAGCGTCAGGTTGCGGGAGAAGGTAATTCGCCTCATCCGAGCCAACCTAACCCACGTGGACTCCGGCCAAAGCCCTTCGATCCTGCTTCCAGCGAGTAGCGGGACCCGACCGGACCGGACGCGAAGCGGAGGATCCGGTCGGAGTTATCTAGCCGCCGGGGGTCTTCTCGACCTCGACCTTGCCTGCCGCGACCGTGCGGCCCGCCTTGTCCTTGACCTCGACCTCCTCGATCTCGCCGGCGAGGATGCGCTCCCTCGCGTCGGGCCCGTCAGCCTGGCGGCGCCGGCGCGCGATCGCCTCGATGCGGGCGATGAGCTCCTCCGGGTGGCAGGGCTTGGTCACCCAGTCGTCGGCGCCCAGCCGCAGCCCACGCACGCGCTGGGCGACCGTCGACTGCCCCGTGCATACGACGATCGGCAGGGCGGGAAGCTCGTTCGCGACGCGCTCGAGGTACTCCCACGCGTGCTGGCCGAGCAGGGCGAGGTCGATCACGAGCGCGCCGAGGCGCATCGCGACGAGGCGGTCGACCGGCACGACGCCGGTGAGCACGCGGTGCTCCCAGCCGAGGCGATCCAGTCGCTTGGTCAGCACCTGCACGAAGCCGGAGTCACCGTCGATCACGGCGACCCGCAGCGCAGCGGTCGGTGCGGCTGTGGTCGTTTTGCTCATGACGCTGCCCAGTCTAGGGGCCACTGCCGATGCGACCGCTATCCCCCGAGGCTCTGATTACAGGATCTTCACACAAGGATCCGCGCAAATAGCGCGGGCGGGACGCTCGCGACGCACACGTCAGTGACGGTTCCCCTGGCCGACCTCGCGAAACAGCCCGGTGACGACGAAGACGGTCTGCTCGCCGATGTCGACGGCGTTTTCGCCGATCCGCTCGATCGCACGCGCCACGAGGATCATCGACATCGCCCACTCGCGCAGGTCGGCATCCTCGCCGCCGATCTCGATCGCGCGCGATGTCCTCGGATCGATCGGCTCCATCGGCGACGCCTACGACAACGCGATGGCCGAGAGCTCGTCGACACGTTCAAGACCGAGCTCATCGCAGACCGCGTCTGGCGCACCCAAACCCAACTCGAGCTGGCGATCGTCGAGTGGGTCGCGTGGTTCAACCACGACCGCTTGCACGAGTCCCTCGATGATCTTCCGCCTGCCGAGTTCGAGACTCTGAGCCTGAGCGGTACGGTAGATCTCTTGAATTCTTCTTCTTGAAGATCAGCAACCCACCAAACCAGGTCTCCGCGAAACCCAGCCCGCCTCAGCAGCAACCTAGCCCGGGCGCAAAGAGCATTTTCTGAGCAGACGCGCGCGTGCTGATCTGACGAGGATGTGATCCACAGCTGATCGGGCGCAACCGATAGCACCCGGATACGGTGGGCGCGGAGAGTTCAGTGACGGCCGACGTGCGAGGCGTCGGAGAACTCGCGAAACAGGCCGGTGACGACGAACGCGGTCTGCTCGCCGATGTCGACGGCGTTGTCGCCGACGCGTTCGAACGCGCGTGCGACCATCGTCATTATCATCGCCCACTCGCGAACGTCGCCGTCTTCGCCGGCCCTGATCGCGAGCTGGAAGATCTCGCGGTTGAGCCGGTTGACCGCGACGTCGCGCGCGACGAGATCCTCGGCCATCGGGACGTCGCGCTCGGCGAAGCTGCGCTTGCATTGGATCACCTCGGCGCGCGCGTACTGCCCCATCTGCACGATCTTGGAGAGGATGTCGCTGTCGATCGGCGGCTCGTGACCGCTGAGGGGGATCAGCTTGGCGATGTTGACGCATTGGTCGCCCATCCGCTCGACGTGCTTGATGAGATGCAGCAGCGCGGCGACCAGCCGCAGGTCGCCGGCCACCGGCGCCTGCAGCGCCAGCAGCGAGAGAATGCCCTGGTGGACCTCGAGGTAGCGGCCGTCGAGGCGGTCGTCGTCGGCGATCACGAACTGCGCCAGCTCGACATCCTGGTGCTCAAGCGCCTCGAGCACGCGGTCGAGCTGGCCGCAGACGAGGTCGAGGCCGCCGAGCGCGCTGCTCTCGAGCGCCGCCAGCTCGTTCTGGAAGTGCAACCGGCTCTCGCCCTCGCGACTCATGTGCGCACCTTGGCTCGGGGTGTCATCGCGCGCCTGCACAGCTTCTGCTCGTCGACGGCGCGTTGCTGCTACCAGACGGTAGCCGACCGCGAGCTCCCATTCGCGGGCTCGCGCGAGAGCCGGTAGCCGAAGCCGACGTGCGTGTGGATGAAGCTCGCGCCCGGCCGCGCGGAATCGAGCTTGGCGCGCAGCTTGTGGACGTAGACGTCGACCGAGCGGTCGCCGCCGGCCAGCGGCTTGCCCCAGACCTCGCGGTACAGCTGCTCGCGCGTGAGGATGCGGCCCTGCGCGTCCGCGAGCGCGAGCAGTAGCCCGAACTCGCGGATCGACAGCGTGAGCGTCCGCCCGTCGACAGATACGAGGCCGTCCGAGCGATGGATCGTGAGCTCGCCGACGTGTATGACATCAGGGTGAGTAGAGGCCACGCTGAGCGCGTCACGTTGTCATCGACTCGACATGACGGTGTTATTCCGCCGTGAAGCCTGCGTTGGCGGCGGGAGTCGTCATCCGAACTTCCCGGTGACGTAGGCCTCGGTGCGCTTGTCGTCGGGCGTGGTGAAGATCTTCTCGGTCGCGGCGAATTCGACGAGCTTGCCCACACGCTTGCCCGCCTCGAGCTTGTCGACGTTGAAGAACGCCGTCCGATCGGACACGCGCGCGGCCTGCTGCATGTTGTGGGTGACGATGATGATCGAGTAGCGGTCCTTGAGGTCGAGCATCAGCTCCTCGATCGCGCCGGTGGAGATCGGGTCAAGCGCCGAGCACGGCTCGTCCATCAGGATCACGTCGGGCTCGATCGCCATCGTGCGGGCGATGCAAAGCCGCTGCTGCTGGCCGCCGGACATGCCGAACGCATTCGTCTTCAGCCGGTCCTTGACCTCGTCCCACAGCGCGGCCTTGCGCAGCGCGCCCTCGACGATCTCGCTCATGTCGCCCTTCATTCCGAGCACTCGCGGGCCGAACGCGATGTTCTCGAAGATCGACTTGGGAAACGGGTTGGGCTTCTGGAAGACCATCCCGATCCGCTTGCGCACCTGCACCGGGTCGACGTCGTCGGCATACAGATCCTGGTCGTGGTAGAGCACGCTGCCATGGACGCTCGCGCTCGGGATCAGGTCGTTCATCCGGTTCAGGCAGCGGATCAGCGTCGACTTGCCGCAGCCGGAAGGACCGATGAACGCGGTGATCTCGTGCTCGCGCAGCGCGAACGTGACCTCGTCGACGGCGGTGACGCCGCCATAGGCGACGCTCACGCCCTCGAGTCTGAAGACCGCCGTGCCTTCGGCGTCGGGCTTCGCCGCCGAGCCGTCGGCGTGCTCGCCGGCGCGGGGGGAGAGATCGCGCGTGCTCACGTCCTTGCGAGCGTGGTCGCGAGCGGGGGTCGTGCGTTCCATGGGATCACCACTTCTGTTCATAGCGGTTGCGCAGCATGATCGCGGCGGAGTTCATCAGCAGCAGGATGACAAGCAGGACGATGATCGTGGCGGCGGCGAGGTCGCGGAAGACCCCGGCCGGCTCGCCGACGTTGTTGAAGATCTGGATCGGGAGGGCCGAGAACTGGCCGTCGAGCGTGGGGTTGAAGCGCTGGAAGGCCGCCGCGCCGACGAGGATCAGGGGCGCCGTCTCGCCGATCGCCCGCGACAGCGCCAGGATCACGCCAGTGGCCACGCCTGGCAGCGCTCCCGGCAGAACCTGCTTCCAGATCGTCTGCCACTGCGTCGCCCCCAAGGCCAGCGAGCCTTCGCGGATCGACGGCGGCACCGCGCGGATCGCCTCGCGCGAGACGATGATCACCACGGGCAGGACGAGCAGACCGAGCGTCAGCGCGCCGGCGAGCAGCGTCGGCTGGCCGACGCCCAGCCCGAAGATGTCGATCGGGCCGCGGACGATGAACGCCAGGCCGAGGATCCCGTAGACGACCGAGGGAACGGAGGCGAGGTTCTGGATGTTGACCTCGATCAGGCGGTTGTACCAGCGCTCGTTGTCGGCGTATTCCTCGAGGTAGACCGCGCTGGCGACGCCGATCGGGACGATGAACAGAGCGCACAGCCCCATCAGGTAGAGCGTGCCGAGCAGCGCCGACTGGATGCCCGATGACTGCGGGTCGATCCGCGACGGAAACGAGGTGAGGAACTCCAGCGACAGGAAGCCGACGCCGTCGGCGGCGACGTCGACGAGCAGCACGCCGAGGAAGATCACCGCGATGAACAGGCAGAGCATCAGCGAGGAGCGGAACAGCAGGTCGCGGCTGCGCTCGCCCGAGGACGCGCGCTGCACGACCTTGCGGGCGATGTCCGTCTCGGCGACGGCCATCAGTCGTACACCTGCCGGTAGCGGCGCACGAAGCGGATCGCGACGATGTTGACGGCGAAGGTCAGGACGAACAGCGTCAGGCCGACGACGAAGATCGTCGCGAACGCGATGCTGCCGGCCGCCACGTCCGAGCGCGCGGTGTTGGCGATGAACGCCGCCATCGTCTGGTGGGCGGTCGTCAGGTCGAAGGTGAGGTTCGGGTTGTTGCCCGCCGCGACGAGGATCACGACGGTCTCGCCGATCGCACGCGAGGCGCCGAGCACGAGCGCCGCCACGATCCCCGACAGCGCCGCCGGGAAGACGACGCGCACGACGACCTGCCACTTGGCGGCGCCGAGGCCGAAGGCGCCCTCGCGCAGCGACTGCGGCACCGCGGACATCGCGTCCTCGCTGACCGAGGCGATCGTCGGCAGCACGAGGATCCCAAGGATGATGCCTGCCGACAGGCCATTGAAGACGGACACCTCCAGCCCGAGGAAGCCCTTCAGGATCTCGGGCGTGAAGAACGTCAGCGCGAAGTAGCCGAAGACGATCGTGGGGATGCCGGCGAGGGTCTCGACGATCGGCTTGAGCGTCCTGCGCACGCGCGGCGACGCGTACTCGGCGAGATAGACGCCGACCCCGAGGCCGACCGGGATCGCGACGAGCAGTCCGACACCGGTCAGGTACAGCGTCGACCAGATCAGCGGCACGACGCCGAACGACTGCTGCTCGCCGCCGGCCAGCGGAGCCCAGTCGGTGCCGAAGAAGAAGTCGCCGATCGCGACGATCTCGAAGAACGGCACCGACTCGACCACGAGCGTCACGACGATGCCGGTCGTCGTCAGCACCGACAGCACCGCTGCGGCGGCGAGCAGGCCCTTGATGGCCTGCTCGCCGACCGACCGGCGCGTCCGTACCCGGGTTATCCCCCCGGGGCGCTGGCCTGGCGGCACCCGCGCGCTACTCGGCCGCGGGTGCTTCGACCGGGGTGGCCGACTCGAGGTTCTGCGTGGCCGTCGCCTTGAGCTCGTCCGTGAGCGGGACGTAGCCGGCCGACTCGTTGACCTTCTGGTTGTTCTCGAGGATGAAGTTGATGAACGCCTTCACCTCGGGCTGCGCCGCCGTCTTGGTGGTCGGGTACATGAACAGCGGGCGCGACAGCGGCGCATACGTGCCGTCGGCGATCGTCTCGATCTTCGGCTCGATGCAGCCGTCGCCGCCGTCGACCGAGAGGATCTTCAACTTGTCCTTGTTCTCCTCGGCGAACGCGAAGCCGACGTAGCCCAGCGCTCCTTCGGTGCCCGTGATGCCGGTGACGATCTGGTTGTCGTCGGCCGACGTCTGGACCTTGTTCGTGCGCTGCTCGGCGTCGGTCTCGAGCACCGCCTCGGTGAAGTAGTCGTAGGTTCCGGACTCCGTGCCCGGCGTGAAGAACGACACGGCCTGGTCGGGGAAGCCCTCGCCCAGGTCCTTGTAGTTGGCAACCTTCGACTTCGGCGCGAGCAGCTTCTTGAGGTTCTCGGTGCTGATGCAGTTGTCGGGGAACTCGAGGCTGTTGTTGGCGACGACGCTGAGGCCGTCGATGCCGACCTGCACCTCGACGGGGTCGATGTCCTTCGCCTTGCACTTCTCGTACTCGTCGGCCTCGATCGCGCGCGAGGCGTCGGCGATCACGATCTCGCCGCGGCAGAAGCGCTCGAAGCCGTCGCCGGTGCCGGCGCCGCCGACGGTGATCTGGACGTTCGGAGCGGTCTCCTGGAAGAGCTCGGAGGCGGCCTCGGCGACCGGCTGCACCGTCGACGAGCCGTCAATGCGGATGCTGCCGCTGAGGTTCTGGGTGTCGGCGCTCTCTGTGGTGCCTCCGGCGGTCTCGTCGTCGTCGCCGCCGCACGCGGTCACGCCGAAGGCGAGAGCGCTGCATGCGACGAGCACAGCGGTGTGGCGATGGAGCTTCAACGTACGCCTCCTGGACTGGGTTGCCGTGGTCGTGGGCGGGCCCACGACAACGGTGCAGCTTGGTACCGGGCAGTGGTCACGATGTGAATATGCTGTTAAGCGAGAGGGGCGAACGGGTACCGACCTTGAGGGCGATCCCGTCGAGGATGTGCGCGGCCTTCTCGCAGCTGTCGATCGCGACTTCGAGGCGCGCGAAGAGATCCTTCCAGCGGATGATCACCGCCGGGTCGATCCCGCGACGAACAGCGATGCGATCGCGCCGCGCACGATGCGTTCGCCCTCGTTCTCCAGGCGATGGACCTCGATCAGCAACGGGCTCACACGCTGCACGTCGTCGAGTTTGTCGAGCGCGTCGGCGACGGTCGAGCAGGCGGCTCGCAGCACACCGCCAAGCTGCTGGGCTGCCTCCATCGGCGCCTCGATCTGATGGAGACCCAGGTAGTCGGCGGCTGGCCATGGCTCGGTACGCGTCGTTCGGCGCAGCAGCCCGTTGGTGTTCTCGTTGGTGCCGCGCTGCCATGGGCTCTGCGGGTCACAGAAGTAGACCGGCAGGCCGGTGTCGATCCGTAGCTGGGCGTGCTGGGCCATCTCGGCGCCCTGGTCCCAGGTCAGCGACCGACGCAGCTGCTGCGGCAGCGTGGTGATCGCATCGGCGATCGCGTCGCGGACAGCCTCCGCTCCGTGACCGGTGAGCACCGGGCCGTTCTGAACCGTGGGCCCTCGCGACCGTCCATCGGCGGGAGGTGAAGCAGCATCGTGAACCTGCTGCTGTGCTCGACGAGCGTGCCGATCGCCGAGCTGTCCAGCCCGAGGATCAAGTCGCCTTCCCAGTGGCCTGGGACAGCCCGGTCGGCCGCTTCGGCGGGCCGCTGGCTGATCATGACCTCGTCGGTCACGAAGTTCCTTCCCCGCCCGTGGACACGGGCTCGGGGGACGCGGCACCCGCCCGGTCCGCAGGCAGGCAGTCAACTCGCGCCGCAGCGCACCCCGGCCCTGCACGTACAGAGACTGGTAGATCGCATCATGCGAGACGCGCATCGACGCATCATCGGGGAAGTCCAGGCGCAAATGGAGATTTGCTCCGGGCTCCACGACCGCGCCCAGCGACGGTCCGCCCGCGACCGTGACGCCGACCGATCCACTGCACGTCAGGGCCACCGAGCAGCGACACCGTCGGGCCGCTGCACCGTGCCCGACAGCCGGTCCTGCACATAGCGGCGCAACTCAAGGTTCACCGCGAGCTTGGCGGGCTTCGGGCGCCGTGCTCGCCAGGTCGGCAGGACCATGAAGCCCATGATGATGCCGGCGGACAGGGCGTTGAAGGTCCGGACGTCCATGCCGAGCAGGTCGTCGTAGACGACCTGCGTGAAGAAGGTCAGCGCGAAGTAGCCGAAGACGATCGTCGGCACGCCCGCGAGCAGCTCGATGACAGGCTTGACGATCCTGCCCGTCGTGGGCTTGGCGTACTCGGCCAGGTAGATCGCGTGCCGAGCCCGAGCGGGATCGCGACGATCAGCGAGAGGGCGGTCACCAGCAGCGTGCCGGTGACGAGCGGCAGCACGCCGAAGGCTGGGTCCGAGAACAGCGGGGACCACTCGGTGCCGGTGAGGAAGTCGACGATGCCGACCTCGCCGAAGAACGCGAGCGTATCGCGCAGCAGCGAGAAGACGATGCCGAGCGTCGTCAGGATCGACAGCAGCGCGGCGAGGAACAGCAGGACGCGGCTCACGCGCTGCGGCTCAGCTCTCTGCCTTGGTCAGCGCTTCCTGCGCGGCGGTGGCCTGCTCGTCGGTCATCGGCACGATCTTCGATGCGTCCGCGATCGCCTGCTGGTTGACGAGGATGTAGTCCATGAAGCCCTTGACCTCGGGGCGGGCCAGCGACTTGGCGGCCGGGTACATGGACAGCGGGCGCGACAGCGGCTTGTAACTGCCGTCCTGGATCGTCTCCAGGCTGGGCTCGATGCAGCCCTCGCCCGCATCGATCTTGACGAGGTTGAGGTTGTCGGCGTTGTCCTCGTAATACGAGAAGCCGAAGTAGCCGAGGCCGCCCTTGTTTCCCGAGACGCCCTGGACCGTGACGTTGTCGTCCTCGCTGGGCGAGTAGTCCTTGCGCGTATCGCCCTCTTCGCCGTTGATCTCGGCGGTGAAGAAGTCGAAGGTGCCAGAGTCGGTGCCCGCTCCGAACAGCGCGACCTTCTGGTCGGGGAAGGACGGATCGAGCTCCATGTAGTTGGAGACCTTCGAGCCCTTGTTCCACAGCTTCTTGACCTGATCGGTCGTCATGCAGTCGATCCCCAGGTCCTTGTTCGTGACGATCGCGATGCCGTCGTTGGCGACCTGGACCTCGGCGTAGGCGACGCCGTTCTTCTTGCACTCCGTCGCCTCCTTCTCCTCGGCCTCCTCCTTGATCGGCCGCGAGGCGTTGAAGATGTCGATCTCGCCGGCGCAGAACTTCTCGAAGCCGCCGCCGGTGCCCGACTCGCCGACGGACACGTCGACGCCGGAGTTCTGGCCCTTGAACTGCTCGGCCGCGGCCTGAGCGAAGGGGAAGACCGAGCCGTCGACCTTGATGTTGCCGGACAGGTCGCTGCCGCCGGAGCCGCCGCCCGAGCCCGAATCGTCGTCGGCGGAGGCGACGACCCCGAACGCGAGGGCACCGGACAGGGCGGCGACCGCCACGACGCGGATGGGCTTCACGTGTGCTCCTTCATCGATTTGGCCGGACGGAGCGAGATTGCTCAGGCCCGCCGCGCAGCGCTGGTATCGCCCGGTTGTCCTACTGTGAACCTCCTGTGAACCTCAAGCGTTCGCTTCACCCGCGATGAACGGCGGCGCCGGCTCGGCCGCCAGCCGGTAGCCGAAGCCAAGATGGGTGTGGATGTAGCGCCACTCCGGCAGCGCGGCCTCGAGCTTGTCGCGCAGCTTGTGGACGTAGACGTCGACCGAGCGGTCGCCCTTTCGCATCTCAGAGCCCCACGCCTCGCGATAGACCTCATCCCGCGCGATGATCCGCCCGCTGCGCCGCGCGAGCGCCAGCAGCAACTCGTACTCGCGGATCGAGAGCGTCAGCGGATGCCCCGCGGCGGTCACGAGGCCGTCCGACGCCCTGATCTGCAGGGCGCCGACCGAGATGATCTCGTCGTCGATCGCGGCATCCATCGCCGGGCACGTTGACCGACCCCGATCCTGGCCTCGTTATCTAGTCGTGAAGCTCATGTGAATTTCCCGAAGGCGCGGTTGCGAGCGGGTGACCGGCGTCTAGGCTCGGGTGGATGCACCGCCTGCGCCGCGCTCCAGCCATCGACTCCGAGCTTCTGACGCTGCTCGAGCAATCCGGCATCAACGTCCAGCAGGTGTCGCTGCTGCTGCGCGACCTGCTCACCGACTACCCCGAGCACGCCGATCTCGTCAGCGACGTGCAGCGCTGCGAGCACCGCGGCGACCGCATCGTTCGCGACATCGTCCACCGGCTCAGCGGCAACGGTGGCGCACGGCTGCCGTTCAGCGCCGGCGACGGCCACGCGCTCGCGACCGCGCTCGACGACATCGTCGACTTCGCCGAGCAGACCGCCGACGCGCTCGGCGTCTACGGCGTCGAAGCGCCGATGGAGCAGGCCGTGGCGCTCGCCGAGGTGCTCGTCGATGCGTCCGAGCACGTCGCTCACGCGCTCGCCGCCATCGGCGGCGGCGGAGACCTGGAGCCGTCGCTGAGCGAGATCCATCGCCTCGAGAGCGAGGGCGACCGGCTGCTGCGCGAGGGGCTCGCGTCGCTCTTCGCCAACGGGATCGACCCGATGGTCGTGATCCGCTGGAAGGACATCTTCGAGTCGCTCGAGTCGTCGATCGACGCGTGCCAGACGGTGGCACACCTGATCGAGGGCATCTCGCTGAAGCGCCCGCGGCGCTGACGTTCGTCGAGCCCGCGCCCCTCAGTCGATCGCGCCGTCGCGGGCCTCGACGGCGGTGTCCGGGTAGTCCGAGAACAGGCCGTCGACGCCGAGGCCGAAGAACTGCTCGTACTCGGCGATGGCATTGCCCCATGCGGCCGGTTCGCTGCCACGACGCAGCTCGAGCGGCAGGAAGGCGTTCTCGTTGCGGAACGTGTAGGGGTGCACCAGAAGGCCGGCCGCGTGCGCGTCGTCGACGAACGACGTCGGCGCCAGGGAGTTGCCGGCGGCGTCGCGCGGGACGATGTAGCTCTTCGGCGGGCCGACGCCGTCGGCGTACCTCGCGACACCGCGCAGGCCCGCCGCGGTCGCGAGCTCGCCGTAGGTGCGCGGATCGTCGGCGGGACGCTGGCTCTTGCCGCCGAACAGCTGGACGAGCGTCGGGTTGATGCGGCGGCTGCGGTTCAGCAGCTCGAGGTTGTGCACCTCGAAGGACTGGACGATGACCTCCGCCCTCGCCTTGTCGAGCTTGTTCTTCGCGATCGCATCGATGAGCGGAGTCTCCAGCGGAAGGCCGATCGAGCGGAAGTAGCTCGGGTGCTTGGTCTCGGGATAGAGCCCGATCACCCGGCCGAGCTCGCGCGACAGGCGCTTGGCGAGGTCGGTGATGCCGTCGAAGGTCGGAACCCTGTAGCGGCCGTCGTAGATCGTGTTGCGCTGGCGCAGCTCGGGAATCCGCTCCTTGGCGCGCAGCGTGCGCAGCTCAGCCAGCGTGAAGTCCTCGGTGAACCAGCCCTCCAGCGACACACCGTCGATGACCTTCGTCGTGCGGCGAGTTGCGAACTCGGGGTGATCGGCGACGTCGGTGGTCCCCGAGATCTCGTTCTCGTGGCGGGCGACGAGGACGTGGTCCTTGGTCGAGACCAGATCGGGCTCGATGTAGTCCGCGCCCATCCGCGCGGCGAGGGCGTAGGCGGCGAGCGTGTGCTCGGGGCGATGCCCGGACGCCCCGCGATGACCGATCACGAGCGGCTTCGCGGACGTGAGCGGGACGGCCTGGGCGGCAGCGGCCTTGGCGGCGGCGGGCTTGGCGGCGTTCGCGCCGGAGGCCATAGCCGGGAGCATGACGATCGCGCAGCCGATCGCGGTGAGGGAGCGAGAGGTTCTGTTCATGCTGCGATACCCTGGCCACGGCACGGCACGGCGCGGCGTGAATCGCCCGTGACGACGTGGTGACGATCGAGTGAAGCATCGCGTCAGCGCCCCACGACGATGGCGTCGGCGATCGGCCTCTCGCCGGTCGTGTCGGAGGGACGCGTCAGCAGCGCCGGGCCGACCGTCATCGCCGTCGAGCCGCCGCCGTCGAGGTTGACGCCGTCGCGCGCGCCGAGGGCCCGCAGCACCGCGGCGGACTCGGCGAAGCTCGCGCCGACGCTGTAGCCGGGGGCGCGGCCGTCGATCGTCACGAGCAGCAGGCGGCCGTCGGCACGCACGCCCGCGAGCGTGCGCGGGTTGCGGCGCAGGCCGAAGCGGTACAGGAAGCCCGGGTCCTCCGGGTAGTGGAAGCCCTCGGCGAAGGACGGGATGTCGATCGCGCCGCGCCGCAGCAGCCGCGGGCCGCCGTTGACGATGCCCGCCCTGCCCGACCCGAGCGTCCCGCTGCGCTCCTCGCGCACCCGCTCGCGGGTGCGCACGCGCCTGCCGAGACGGGCATGGGCGCGCAGCCAGTCCGCGCCGTCGCCGGTTGCCGACAGGACGGCGCCTCTGGGTGGAATCGGCCCGCCGCGCGCCCCGCGCACGGCGACGACGACGTCGCGGGCGTCGAGGACGGCCTCATAGCCCGGCCCCGGCTCCGACGCGGCCCCGAAGACAGGATCGAAGCGGATGACCTCGCCGGCGTCGGTGCAGGTGAAGTCGTGCTTGGGACGCTCGGTCGGCAGGTCGCCGCCGCTGCCGCCGCAGCCTCGGATCAGGCCCGGCGCACGGTTCAGGCCGTCGAGCTCGCGGCGCCCGCCGCCGGCGCGCAGCTGCAGCGTGGTGGACAGCGCCGCGATGCGAGCGGGACGGGCAGGGGGCAGCACGAGGCTCGTGCGACCGTTGACTGCCTCCGACACGAGCCTGCCGCGATCGGCGTAGATGCCGGCCAGGTCGCCGTCGGTGCCGTTGGCGGCGCCGATGACGAAGTAGCCGCCGTTGACCGATGCCGGGGCCGCCAGGCGCGCGGCCAGCGCGGTCAGCGGCTCGCGCCCGGGCACGACCTGCGTGGCGAGCTCCGGCGCCGCGCGCCCCGGCGCCACCTCGAGCACGTTGACCACCCACGGGCCGGTGGTGAGGTCGCCGTCATCGCCCTCGTAGACGCTGCGGGGCGACGCGAAGCCCTCCGCGATCAGGCGCGCGCGCAGCTCGTCGGCCTGCGCCTGGGTCGCGAAGTCGCCCAGGCGCACGCGGAAGCCGAGCGGCCCGAGCTGCGGGTCGTCCTGCGCGCGCGGACCGATCTGCTCGACCCGCGCGTCGTGGCCGAGGCCGGCCAAGCGCTCGCTGATCGCGTTCGCCTCGGCGCGGGTGGCCGTCACGGCGACGTCGATCGTGAACCCGTCGCGCGGGTCGGTCGTGCCGCGGACGATACGCGTCTGCACGACGCCGGGCGCGAGCGAGCGGCTCGTGCGCGTCTCCGGCAGGTTCTCGGGCCCGAGCGGCAGCGGGCCCGTGGCTTGGGCGGCCGCGGGCGCGGCCGCCGCTACGAGCATCGCGGCAAGCAGCGCAACGGGGCGTGCGCGCATCATCGGGTCGCCTCGAGACGGTCGTCCCTGCAGCTGCGCGGCGCGTTGACGGGGTTGCAGCGAGCCGGCCCGCCCGCGGGCAGCGCGGCGACGAAGTCGCTGTCGTAGCGGGCGCTCATGCCGATCTCGGGAAAGTCGGTCGAGATCAGCTGAGCGCCGCTCGCGAGAGCCGCATCGAGCATCGACGTGTCGTTGGCGAGGACGGTCTGCAGCGGCACGTCCGAGCGCGTGCGGACGTAGTAGCCGCGACGGACGAGCTCGGCGATCTCGGCCGTGTTGGCCGCGCGCGGCTCGTTGCGCTTGATGAAGGCGGCGTCCTGCAGCCCCGGGCGCGAGTTGGTGAACAGCACGCGTCCCTCGAGGTTCGGCCGCCCGGCGACGTACGCGTCGCGGATCGGGCCGGGGTCGTTGTCGAGCAGGAACATGACCTGCCCGCGGGCCTCGCGCAGCTTCGGCCAGCCGTGGCGCAGGACGGACTGCTCGAGCGTCAGGCGACGGTGGCGGACGTCGTCGGGGGTGATCATCTCGTCTTCGGCGAAGACCGAGCGGATCTCGCGGTCCAGCGCGTCGAGCGCGGCGCGGTCCCAGGCGGGCGCCTCGACGCCGCCCGCCGCCACGGCGCGGCGGTCGCTGCGCTTGAGCTCGAGCATGATCGGGATCGGCACGTGGTCGGGGTGCGCCTGCGACCAGCCGCGGACCTGGCGCAGGCAGGTGATGAGCTGCACGCACGTCGTGCGGTAGTCGATGTCGGGGATGTGCAGCACCTTCGTCCCGGGCGCGCGCCAGGCCGGGTCGGGCAGCGGCCCGAGCCCGAGGACCCGGCGGATGAGCGGCTCGGCGTAGAGGCCGCCCTGCGGATTGCCGAGCAGGTCGAGCTCCAGGCCGCGAACGTCCTGGCGCTCGAACTGGTTGGGCAGCGTTGCGTGGCTGTAGGCGAGGTACGCGTCGTAGTCGCCCGGCGTGTTGATCGCCGCGTCGTAGGCGGCCTGCTCGCGCTCTGAGATCTCGCGGTGGTAGCTGTTGTGCGTTCCGATGACCTGTAGCTCGTTGAGGCGCACCGAGCCGCCGCCAAACGCTTGTGCCTGCACGCCGGCGCCGAGGGCGGTCCAGGCGATCAAGGACCCGAGAACGGCGAACAGCAGACGAGAGCGCATCGCGGCACCTCCGAAGCGGACGGGGACGCTGCGCATGCAAGCGCGCCCGTGGCCGGCAGGTGTGTCTCTGCCGTGAAAGGCGCCAGTGGCCCGTCTCCTGACAGTCCACCTGAAACGAGACGAACCATGAGGCGGCTTGATGCTGGGGCACGCGGCGTCCGAACGAACGAACGCCGCACGGGATCGCGGCGAGATCGTCACAAGACTGCGCAGAAATAGCGCCACGATGCGCAGCGCATTCGACCCCACCGCCATCCCCAGGAGGATCTGTGTCCCGAGCCCTTGTCTTGTCCCGCAGTCGCTGGACTGCCGTCCTCGTCGCGACCGCCTTGTCGGCCGTCGCCGCGCAGCCCGCTCTCGCCACGCCGCCGAGCATCCCCAGCAAGGCGACGGCCCAGGCCGAGCTCAACGCCCTCACCGTGTCCACCGAAGGCTCGATGACCGGCTATACCCGCGAGCTCTTTCCGCACTGGACCACGGTCGGCGGCTGCAGCACGCGCGAGACCGTCCTCAAGCGCGACGGCAGCGGCGTGGTCGTCGGCAGCGACTGCTACCCCACGTCGGGCAGCTGGTACAGCCAGTACGACGGGGTCACGCTGACGAGCGCGTCGAGCGTCGACATCGATCACGTCGTGGCACTCGCGGAGGCCTGGCGATCGGGTGCGAGCTCGTGGTCGACGAGCACCCGCCAGGCGTTCGCCAACGACCTCAGCCGCCCGCAGCTGATCGCGGTCAGCGCCTCGTCCAATCGCTCCAAGGGCGACCAGGACCCATCGACGTGGAAGCCCACGCGCACGTCGTACCACTGCACCTACTCGCGCATGTGGATCCGCTCGAAGTACGCCTGGGGCCTGCGGCTGCAGTCGGCCGAGAAGTCGGCCGTGCAGGGCATGCTGAACACCTGCGCCTGATGGCGCAGCTCAGCTCGCCGCTGATCGCGCCGCCGGGCGGCGTGATGACCGACGAGGTCGGTGTGATCACCGGCGAGCTCGAGCTGCGCACCGCGTGCGCCGGGGACGGGTCGGTCGCCGTCCACGTGCGCTACGCGGGCGCGCTGGAGTGGTACGCCGTGACCGGCACGGCCGGCCTGCGCCTGCACGACGCGCGCGATCACGAGCCGTTGCACGCGCTGCTGGCCGGCGTGCTGCACCGCCCCGAGGGCTGACCCTGGATCGGGTTCAGCGGCTCACGCGCTGGACACGGCCGGCGCGGAGCGCCGCCGCGCCGGCGTGCTGGGCAGCAGCAGCGACATGCACGCGGCGACGAGCACGAACAGGCACGACGCCCACAGGCATGCGCTCAGCCCCTGCCACTGATACAGCGCGCCGGACAGCACCGTGCCCGTCAACCGCCCCGCGGCGTTGGCCATGTAGTAGAAGCCGACGTTCATCGCGACCTTGTCGTCGTCGGCGTAGAACAGGATCAGGTAGGAGTGCACCGCGGAGTTCATCGCGAAGACCACGCCGAAGACGATGAGGCCGCCGACGAGCACGATCGCCGGATCCAGATCGGCGGTCAGGGCGATCGCGATCCCGGCGGGAAACGCCGCCAGGACGAACGCGAGCCAGGCGGCGCTGCGACCGTCGGGTTGGGCCCCGGCCTCGTCGCCGCCGCGGCGCAGGAAGCGCGGCGCCGATGCCTGCACCGCTCCGTAGCCGATGACCCAGACGGCCAGGAAGGTCCCCACCTCCCAGAAGCTCCACCCCAGCACCGAGCGCAGGTAGACGGGCAGCCCGACCACGAACCACACGTCGCGCGAGGCGAACAGGAACAGGCGCGCGCCGGCGAGCATGTTCACCGCCGGGTTGTTGGAGAACATCTGCCCGAACCTGGCCCTGCGGTCCGGCCGGCCCAGCTCGCCGCGCATCAGCGTCGCCGTGACGAGCAGGGCGCTCAGCACCATGCCCGCCAGCAGCAGCATCGCCGTCTGGAAGCCGACGACCGTCAGCAGCAGCCCGCCGGCGAAGAAGCCGACGCCCTTGAGGGCGTTCTTGGAGCCCGTGAGCAGGGCGACCCAGCGAAACAGCGTCGAGTTCGCGTCCCTGGGCACGACGAGCTTGACCGCGCTCTTGGAGCTCATCTTCGTCAGGTCCTTGGCGATGCCCGACAGCGCCTGCGCCGCCATCACGAACGCCACGACGAGCCACGCCTCCGGCACGAGCGCGAGCATCCCGAGCGCGCAGACCTGGACCCCGAGGCCCATGAACAGCGTGGCCTTCAGCCCCATCCGCGCGGCCAGCCAGCCGCCGACGAGGTTCGTGACGATCCCGAAGAACTCGTAGAACAGAAACAGCGAGGCGACCGCCAGCGGCGAGTAGCCGAGCTCGTAGAAGTAGAACAGGACGAGCACCCGGCTCGCCCCGTCGGCGAGCGTGTCGGCCCAGTACGCCCCCGTCACGAGGACGTAGTTGCGCAGGTCGCCCGCTCGCCGCGATGCGCTCACGCCGGTCAGCCGATCGCGCCGGCGGGGAGGCTGCGGGCGACGATGCGGGCGAGCTCGACGAGTCGGTTGGCGTAGCCCCACTCGTTGTCGTACCAGGCCAGGACCTTCACCTGGGTCTCGTCGATCACCATCGTCGACAGTGCATCCACGATCGACGACCGCGGATCGTCTTTGTAATCGACGGAGACCAGCGGGCGCGCCTCGTAGCCGAGGATCCCGGCCAGCGGCCCGTCCGCGGCGGCCCGCAGCAGGCCGTTGACCTCCTCGACGGTGGTCGGCCGCTGCACCTCGAAGACGCAGTCCGTCAGCGAGGCGTTGAGCATCGGCACGCGCACCGCGAGTCCCGTCAGCCGGCCCTCGAGCTCCGGGAAGATCAGCCCGATCGCCGTCGCCGAGCCGGTGGTCGTGGGGATCAGCGACACGCTGGCGGCGCGCGCGCGGCGCAGGTCGGCGTGTGGCGCATCGACGACCGTCTGCGTGTTGGTCATGTCGTGCAGCGTCGTGATCGCGCCGTGGCGGATCCCGATCGCCTCGTGGATCACCTTGACGACCGGGGCCAGGCAGTTCGTCGTGCACGACGCGGCCGTGACGATGTCGTGCGCGGCCGGGTCGTACTCGTCGTCGTTGACGCCGACGATGACGTTGAGCGCGCCGCGCTTGACCGGCGCCGCGACGATCACCTTGCGAACGCCGTGGTCGAAGTACGGCTGCAGCGACTCGGCCGTGCGAAACGCTCCCGAGCACTCGAGCACGATCTCGACGCCGTGCTCGCGCCACGGCACGTCGCCGGGATCGGCCACGCTGCTGTGGCCGATCGCCGTGCCGTCGACCTCGAGCACGTCGCCGTCGCCGCGCACGTCGCGCCCCCAGCGCCCGTGGATCGAGTCGAAGGTCAGCAGGTGGGCGGACGTGGCGGCGGCGCCGTGGAGCTCGTTGACGTGGGCGAACTCGAGCTGGGGCGACCCCCATGCGGCGCGTAGCGCCAAGCGCCCCATCCGGCCGAAGCCGTTGATCCCGATGCGCGTCGCCATGGACTCAGGCTATCCATCGACAGCCCTCGGTTCAATCGATTGTTGTAGATCGATGAGAGTGGATCTGCGACCCGCCCCTTCCCGCACCATCAGTCTTAGCCCGAGGGTCAGGTTCGAGGAGCTGCGCGTCTCCGCCGGTACTGCCCGGACACCCGGCTGCGCGAGCGCTCGTCCGAGCCCGGGCATCCACGCACGCGTGCCGCAGGACGCACATCTTCACGCCGGCGACACGGCATGGGATCATCGCCAGCTACCCTGCGACGGACAGTCATCCCGGCCGGTCGGTCTTCCGGTCAAGATCGCCGCAGGACGTGCCGATAGCGGCTCAATCGTTCACACCCGGGCGATGACTCCGACACAAGGCGAGGACCCAGGCAGCAACTCAATGCGGCGCAATCAGATTCAGGCGACATGAAAGGTCCGGACGCCACGCGGCGCGCCAGCCGCACGCGGCTCGCGACCGCCTTGTGCACGGCCGGCCTCGTCGCGGGCACGCTCGGCAGCAACCTCGTCGGAGCGGGCGCCCAGGATCCCCCCGTGCCGGGCGAGTCCGTCGCAGCCGCCCCGACGCAGGTTGACGCCGACACGCAGGCCCCGCCGGCCGCGCAGGGCCCGGCTGCGGCGACTCCTACCGCGCCGCCGGCAGGCGATGCATCCACCCACCCGTCGCCGGCGCCTGGACAGCCGGCGCCGCGGCCCGCCGACAACACCGCGCCCACGACCGTGCCGGCACCCGCGCCCGCGCCCGCGCAGTCCGCGCCGCCGGCCCCGGCTCCCGGCGTCGCGAAGCCCTCGCACGCCCTTCCCACGCCGCCCGCCGCGACAGCGCGGCCGAAGTCATCCGGCTCCACGCTGCCATCCGTCGATCGCCTGGAGATCCCCGAGGATCGCGACGAGAAGAAGTCCTGCCCGCCGCCCGCGCGCCCGCGCGTGATGACGGCGGCCGAGCGCCGCCGCCTCATCGCCAGGGTCAAGCGCCGCCTGCTGGCTGAAGCGAGGTCCGGCAAGGCCCGCAAGCGGACCGAGCGCCGCGCCGGCGACTGCAAGCCGGCGTCCAAGAGCACGCGCGGCAGGACCGCGGCGAACGAGCGCCGCGGCAGCGTCGAGCGCGACGAGGACCGGCCCTCCCCGCTGCGCAACGAGCAGGGCTTGCCCACGCTGGCGAACCCGACGACGTCGCTCGCCTCCCCCGGGCCGGCGGCGATCGGCGTCCCGAACTTCTTCATCGACAAGTTCCGCATCCCCCCATTCCTGCTGCCGATCTACCAGGCGGCCGGCATCCAGTACGGCGTGCGCTGGGAGGTCCTCGCGGCGATCAACGAGATCGAGACGGACTACGGGCGCAACCTCAACGTCAGCTCCGCCGGCGCGCTCGGCTGGATGCAGTTCATGCCCGCGACGTGGAAGGCGTACGGCACCGACGCCAACCGCGACGGTCGCAAGGACCCCTTCAACCCCGTCGACGCGATCTTCGCCGCGGCACGCTACCTGCGCGCCGCCGGGGCGCAGGACGACCTGCGCAAGGCGATCTTCGCGTACAACCACGCCGACTGGTACGTCGAGTCGGTGCTCATGCGCGCGCGCCTGATCGGCGGCCTGCCGGCCGACCTCATCGGCTCCCTCAGCGGGCTCACGCAGGGCCACTTCCCCGTCTACGCCAAGTCTCGCTATGCCGACGACCTCGCCGAGCGCCGGGCGACGCGCCGCGTCGCGCTCGGATCGAACGCCGCGCTGCCCGTCGAAGCCGACGAGCAGCGCCGCGGCATCGACATCTTCGCCGACGCCGGCGCGCCCGTGATCGCCGTCCAGGACGGGCGCATCGTGTCCGTCGGCGAGACGCCGCGCCTCGGGCGCTTCGTCCGGCTCGCCGACGCCTACGGCAACACCTACACCTACGCGCATCTGAAGAAGGTCGCGACCCACGTGCCGGTGCCCAAGCCCGCGGCCCAGAGCCGGGCATCGATCGCCAGGGAGCTCGCGCTGCCCAAGCCCGATGCCAAGCCGACGCGCGCCGCGACGGCCGGGCGCCCGACGCGCACGCGGCCCACGCTGGCACTCCCGACGGTCCGGCGGGCCGCCAAGGGCAAGCCCGCTGTGCGCAAGGAGCGCCTGTTCGCGCACCCAGGTCGTCGCAACGCCCTGCGCCACGGCGGCGCGCGGCAGCTCGCCGAGCTCTCCACGACCCTGGGCGACGGCGCAACCCTCAAGTCCTACTTCACTGGCGCGTTCGGGCTTGACGAGGACGACGTCGTGCTGCGGACGCTCGTACCCGGGCGCAGCGTCATCGCGGGCACGATCCTCGGGCGCATCGGCACGACATCCAAAACGGTCTCGCCGCACGTGCGCTTCGAGATCCGTCCTTCCGGGCGCGGCGCGCCGCGGATCGACCCGAAGCCGATCCTCGACGGCTGGAAGCTGCTCGAGGCGACGGCGATCTACCGCGCGAAGGGCAGCAACGCGCTCGTCGGCGGCGGAGCGGTCAACGCCTCGATCGGCCAGATCCTGCTGATGAGCAAGGAGGCGCTCTCGCGCCGCGTCCTGGCGGACCCGCGGATCGAGATCTACTCCTGCGGCCGGCGCGACATCGAAGCCGGGGGCGTCGACCGCCGCGTCCTCGCGACCCTCGCGTTTCTCGCCACGAGCGGCATGAAGCCGACCGTGACCTCGCTGACGTGCGGCCACAGCTTCTACACCTCCGGCGGCAACGTGTCCGCGCACTCCTCCGGCAGCGCCGTGGACATCGCCAAGATCAACGGCATGCCGATCCTCGGCCATCAGGGCGAGGGCTCGATCACCGACATCGCGATCCGCCGTCTGCTGACGCTGCAGGGCACGATGAAGCCCAACCAGATCATCAGCCTGATGAGCTACCAGGGCACGGACAACACGCTCGCGATGGGTGACCACGCCGACCACATCCACGTCGGCTTCCGGCCCGAGTACGCGCCGGGCACGCCGGCCACGAGGGAGCTCGCCTCGGTCATCAAGCCTTCGCAGTGGATCAAGCTCATCGACCGCCTCGGCGCGATCGACAACCCGGCGGTGGCGACCAAGCCGTCGCGGTACGCGATTGCGGTGCCCGTTCCGCAGGCCTCTACCTCACATCGAGGCGAGTAGCGCCCGTCCGGGGCCCCGGCGCGCGCAGATGTCGCCGATGCGGACCACCTTCTCCCTCCTGCTCGCCGCGGTGGCGCTCGCGCTGGTGACGGGCTGCGGCGGGACCGGCGACGAGGACGCCAAGGCGCCGACACGCGAGCAGTTCATCGCCGAGACCGACATGCGTTGCAGGACGTCCAACCGCCGCACGCAAGCGCTCAACGAGGACGTCCAGCGCGCCGCCGCAGGGGCGCAGAGCGACGAGCAGCTGGTGCGCCGCCTCGCTCCGATCCTCGAGCGCGGCCGGGACACCGTGCGCGACAGTGCCACCGTCTTTCAGAGCACGCAGGCTCCGGACGCGGACGCTTCCGCGATCACGCGCATCCGCGCCGCGTACGACCGCCAGGCCGAGCTCGCACGCAAGCTCGCTGCGGCGGCAGGAGACGGCGACCTCGAGCAGTTCCAGGCGCTGTCTGGGCGCCAGCGCGACGGCGTCGCCGCAGCCCGCCGTCTGGCGCGCGACTACGGCTTTAAGGTGTGCGGCAGCACGAACAGCGATGCGCGATAGCCCCTGAGACGCAGCAGGGGCGCCGTCGCTGCCGCGACGGCGCCCGTGATGCTGCGCTGCCGGAGGATGGATCAGCCGGCGGTGCCGGTCAGCGACTTGTTCAGAGCGATCTCGGCGAGCAGGCCGAGCAGCTTCGTCGACTTCGGGCAGCCATGTGGCCGGCCGATCTCGAACGGCCCCGCCATCGCGCCGTTGGACGTCTTCGCGGGAACCCCGGTCATCGGGTTGATCGACTCGACGACGACGACGAGCCTCGCGGTCACGCGCGGCTCGGTGCAGGCCTTGGCCTCCGAGACCGACAGGCGGCCACGCACCTCGTTGTTCGTCGTGTAGGTGCCGAAGCACCCGACGCCGAGGCCGGGAATGTCGCCCTCACACGTGAAGCTGTTGTTCTGCACGATCGCATCCGCGGTGTCGACGACCTCGATCTCGGTATCGAACGCATCGATCTCGCGATTGGTCAGCAGCATGTAGCCGACGATCCGCCCGGTGCACGCGAACGTGTAGCTCAACGCGTTCTCGAAGTCCTCGTCGTCCTGCGCCTTGCTGATGTGGCCCTTGCAGCTCACATCGGCCGCGGATGCCGTGCTTGGCAGCGCCAGAGCGATGGCAATCAGCAGCCCGATCTGTGCGACTCCCACGACACGGCGGGGCTTGACAACGATCTGCATCCGTCCTCCAGACGTCGAGATACGGCCACTCATGCGGCCAGGACCCCGGCAGTCTGTGACGGTTGCGGGCGGCGGACGTGAAGAACACATGTCTGCGGCGTGAACAACCTGTAATCGTTCAACGTGTCGCAGGCGCGCCGAAGACGTCGTCGCCGAACGACTCGAGCCGCTCGGCCCCGGCCAGGCCGAGCAGGCCGAGGCCGAACGTCCTCTCGATCGTGCGCAGCAGGGCGAAGTGGTTGTACGGCACGTCGCTGACGCGCCCCGCCCGGACCCGTGGCGACAGGACGAGCGCGCCGACGCGCCCCCCGCCCTCGGTGGGGGCCTGCGGATCGACGCTCGCGAGCTCGTTGACGGCGCGCCGCTGACCACAGCAGGACGCGAAGTCCGACGTCCGGCCGGCCGCGCGCGCCTGGTCGAAGGTGATGACGATCATCGTGTCGTCGAGATAGGCCGGAGCCGCGAGCAGCAGCGGAACCCACTCGCGCAGCCACGCGTCGGCGCGCGCGAGCCCGTCCGGCTCGCCGGCCGGGCAGGCGCCCTCGCGGCCGGCGTTGCAGGGGCCGGGCAGGACGATGGAGACCGCCGGCGCCTGCGCCGGAGGGCGGGCCAGATCTGCCGCCAGGGCCGCGAGGCCGGTGACCTTCGCGGTGCAGTCGGCGGCGCTCGCGATGCCCGCGAAGAAGAGAAACGGGTTGCGGTCGACTGTCGGCCGCGAGCCGTCGGCAGCCGCGGGGGGCGCCGGGCACGGGCCGGGTGGCGTATTCGGCGCGGGGTCCGCGCCCTCGACGTAGGCGCGCCAGGCGAGCTTCTTGGCCTCGAGCTGCGCGGGCAGCGTCGGCACGGATGCATCGAACACGCAGCCCTTGCCGCGCACCTGCCCGTCGCGCGCCGGCGCGCCCGCGGCGACGAACGGCGTCAGCTCCGGACAGCCCTTGGCGAGATCCGGGTTGCTGCCCTGACCACTCAGCAGACCGGTGAGGTTGGGCAGGCTGCCGTGCGACGTTGCGTGGTAGCGCCGCAGCAGCGTCGCCTGCTTGCGCAGCTCACCGGCGAGATACGGCGCCTTCGATGTGGGCGCGAACGCCTCGCCGAAGCCCTTGTCGGCGAGCGCGACGATGACCACGTGCTTGATCGCGGGCCGCGCGTCCTGTGGCTTCGGTGTGACCTTGGTTGCCGCCGCCGGCTTCCTCTGTGCCGGTTTCGGGCTGGCCGCCGGGGGTGGCGGCGGTGGTGGCGGTGGCGGAGGGGGTGGTGGTGGCGGCGGGCTCGGGGTCCGGGTCGGTCCCGGTGGTGGCGGCGACGACGGGGGCGGCGGCGGCGGGCTCGCCTGCAGGGATCCGAGGTCGCCCAGCAGCGGCGTCTCGGGGAGCGGAGTCGACGTCGACGGCGCCGGCGTCGCCGCGGCCATGACAACGACCCGCCGCGCGCCGGAAGCCGCGCCGGGCGTCGCAGGGATCGCGAACGCGCCGGTGACGATGCCGATGCCCAGCGCACATGCGACGGCCCCGGCGGCGCCGGGCGCACCTCCGGGCAGCGGCAACCGCCGACGGCCGGGAAGCGGCGCGGCGAGCAGGGATGCGGCACGGGCCGGCAGCGGCAGGTGCCAGCGACGAACAAGCGGACCGGCGAAGCGAGTCGCGGCACGACGCACCCGGGTGGACGGTCGGGGCAGGGCTGCCGGCGGGGGCGCGGGCAGCGGCGGGCGCAGGGGGAGCAGATCGCCGAGCACGTCGCGGACGGCGACGCCGCAGTTCAAGCAGTAGCGCTGATCGTCAGCCAACGGCGCGTGGCAGTCCGAGCAAGTGGATACGCCGCCTGACGACGCCGGTTGCGTGCTGTGCCGCGTCATCCGTGAGCTTCAGCGTGACCAGCACGCTCGCCCGAGATGTGAACGCCGTGTGACCGGAAATCGCGTTCACCACTTGGTCACTACGTGGATCGGGCGGCCTTTGATACTGCCACCCGTTCGGCCAGCGGCCCCGATCGCGTGGCCCCTCCACGACGAAAGGACCGTCACCGCATGACGCACAGTCGCCTCAAGGCAGGATGCCTCGTAGTAGCCGTCCTCGCCGTTCCCGCCGCCACCATCGGCTCGAGCGCGGTCGCCGCCCCGAAGAAGAGGCCCACGATCGTCATGAGCGGTTCGACCTCGGTTGCCCCGCTGGCCCGCAAGCTCGCCAAGCGCTACCTCAAGCAGTACCCCGGCCGCGTGAAGTTCCGCCTGTTGCAGGGCGGCTCGGATGTCGGCATCGCCGACGTCGCCGCGGGGCGCAGCACGATCGGCAACTCCTCGCGTGACCCCAAGCCCAGCGAGGCGGGCGGCATCGTCTTCAACAAGATCGCCCGCGACGCGCTGTGCGTCGTGACGCACTCCAACAACAGGATCGGCGACCTGTCGCAGGCCGCCGTCCAGGACATCTTCACCGGCAAGGTCCGTGACTGGAGCGCCGTCCCCGGCGCGACGATCAGCGGCCCGATCAACATCGTCGTGCGCGCCGCCTCCTCGGGCACGCAGGACGCCTTCGACAAGCTCTTCCTCGGCAGCGGCAACAAGGTCGCCTCCAGCGCGTCGCAGAAGAACTCCAACGGCCTCGTCCAGTCGTCCGTCAGATCAGACCCACAGGCGATCGGCTACGTCTCGCTGGCGTTCGGCGAGGGCCTCAACACCCCGACGTTCAAGGGGACGCCCTGCACGCTGCAGGACGCGAAGTCCGGCGCCTACCAGGGGTCGCGCAACTTCTTCATGGTCACGCGTGGCCCGAAGCGCGGCGCGTCCGGCACGTTCATCACCTGGGTGCAGTCCAGCAACAACGCCCGCAAGGTCATCTCGACGGAGTGGGTGCCGGCGTTCTAGTGATCCGCCGGCTCGTATCGAAAGGCATGACGGACGCGCGCGCCGAGCAGATGCTCGGCGCGTTTGCGTGCGTCGTGCTGTTGATGATCCTGCTGATGGTCGTGAGCGTCATGGCGAAGGCGTGGCCGTCGTTCGCGCACAACGGCCTGCTGTGGTTCGGTTCCGGCGGGGGCGACACGGTCGACGATCAGCTGTCGAACATCTTCAACTCGCCCGCGAACCCGAAGGACTTCGTCTACGAGCTGCGCGCGTGGCCACTGCTCTACGGCACGGCGCTCATCACGCTCAGCTCGCTCGTCATCGGCCTCGTGTTCGCCCTGCTCGCGGCGATCTTCATCGTCGAGTTCGCGCCGAAGCCGATGCAGCGGATCCTCGAGCCCGTCGTGCGCCTGCTGGCGGCGGTTCCCTCGGTGATCTACGGCCTGATCGGCGTGCTCGTGCTCGTCCCGTTCGTCGGCAACACGCTGATCAGCACCGAGCGCAAGGAGGACGTGATCTTCGTCGTGCAGCTCTCGGGCAACTCCGTGCTCGTCGCGGTGACCGTCCTGACGGTGATGATCACGCCGATCATGGTCGCGCTCATCGTCGTGGCCCTGCGCGCGGTCCCGGTCGCCTGGACCGAGGGCTCCGCGGCGCTCGGCGTCAACCGCTGGCGCACGATCTGGACGATCTCGGTGCGCGCCGTGCGCCCGGCGATCATCGCCGCCGCCGTGCTTGCCTGCGCGCGCGCGCTCGGCGAGGCGATCATGCTCTCGATGGTGTCGGGATCGCTCGGCTTCGCTCCGAATCCGCTCGACGGGCTGACCTTCCTGTTCGAGCCGACGCGGCCGCTGGCATCGACGATCGTCGAGGGCGCCGAGGGCTTCTCCGTGCCGCCCTTCGGGCAGACGCTGTACGCCTTCGGCGCCGTCCTGCTCGTGTCGAGCCTGTTCCTGTCGCTCGGCGCCCACTACGCCAAGCGCTCCCTGCGCCGCTACGGACTGACGCCCTGATGGCCACCACCCCGAGCACGCGCACGCAGGCCGTCGAGTCGACGGCGACGTGGCGGCGAAGCGACCGCGTGGCCCTCGCGCTGTGCTGGGCGGCCGGCATCGCGCTGTGCGTGATCGCCGCGGCGATCGTCCTGTACATGCTCTACAAGGGCATCCAGACGCTGCGTCCGTCGCTGCTGGTCGACCGTCCCGCCGACGGGGCGAGCCAGCGCGAGGCCGGCGGCTTCCTCGACCCGCTCGTCGGCACGGTCGTGCTCACGGTCATGGCCACGGCGATCGCGCTGCCGCTTGGCGTCGCGACGGCACTCTGGCTCGTCGAGTACGGCCGCCCGAGCGGCCTCGCGCGGGCGGTCGAGTCGGGCATCGAGGTCATCGCCGGGACGCCCACGATCGTGCTCGCGATCTTCGGCCTCGCGTTCTTCTCGCAGGAGATCTTCTCGCTGCTGTCGTTCACCGCCGAGGGCAACGCCGTCTTCGGACGCTCGTTCTTCATCGCCGCGATCATGATGTCGTTCATCGCGCTGCCGCTCGTCTTCGGGTCCACGCGCGAGGCGCTGCTGGCGGTGCCCGCCTACGTGCGCGAGGCGTCCTACGCCCTGGGCAAATCGCGCTGGGCGACGATCCGCCGTGTCCTGCTGCCGTCGATCCGGCCCGGGATCGCCACCGGCACGGCGCTCGGCATGGGCCGCATCGCCGGCGACACCGCGATCGTCGTGATCCTGCTCGGCGGGACGCTGCGCCTCGAGGAGGCCGGCGGGCCGCCGATCTTCTCGACCCTGAAGGGCACGGGCTCGACGCTGACGAGCTACGTCTACGAGAACTCGCCCGCCGGCGAGGGCAACGCCTACGACAAGGCGTATGCGGCCGCGTTCGTGCTGCTGCTCGTCGTCATCGCGCTGAACTTCGCGATCGACGTCATCGCCCGCGAGCGGGGGGACGCCCGATGGAGCTGATGCCCCCGCCGCCCGTGCGGCGGATCGTGCTCGACGACCCGCCGAACGTCGTCGCGGCGCCGCCCACGGGGACCACGACGACGGCAGGCCCGGCCGCTCCGGGGCGGCCCGCCGCCAGCCGGCGCCATCCTGGAGCAGTGGTGCGCGAGCGCATGCGCATCGAAGGCCTGTCGGTCACCTACTCGGGAAAGCCGGCGGTTCGCGAGGTCTCCCTGTCGATCCGCGCGGGCGAGGTGCTCGCGCTCATCGGACCGTCGGGCTGCGGCAAGACGACGCTGCTGCGCACGCTCAACAGGCTCACCGAGCTGACCGCGACCGCCAAGCGCTCAGGCTCCCTGAGCCTCGACTCCGACAACGTCGACACGCTCGACGTCACCGAGCTTCGCCGCCGCGTGACGATGGTCTTCCAGCAGCCCAACCCGTTTCCGATGTCGATCTTCGAGAACGTCGCGTATGCGCTGCGCGAGCAGGCGCAGCGGCGGCCCAAGCGGCCTGAGCTCGCTCCCGCGGTCGAGAGCGCGCTGCGCCGCGCGGGGCTGTGGGACGAGGTCGCCGACGACCTCGACCGGCCCGCGCTGCGCCTCTCGGGCGGTCAGCAGCAGCGCCTGTGCATCGCGCGTGCGCTCGCCGCTCAGCCGGAGGTCCTGCTGCTGGACGAGCCGTGCTCGGCGCTGGACCCGCGCTCGACCGCGATCATCGAGCATCTGATCGTCGAGCTGCGCCAGGACCTCGCCGTCGTCATCGTCACGCACAACCTGCAGCAGGCCTACCGCGTCGCCGACAGCGTCGCGTTCATGTACCTCGGCGAGCTCGTCGAGCACGGCTCTGCCGAGCAGGTCTTCGGAGCGCCGCGCGCCGAACGCACCCGCGAGTACCTGGCCGGCGCGTTCGGATGAGTGGTGCAGCCGTTGCGGCGATCGCGTGCGCCGCAGTCCTTGTCGCGCTGGTCCTGTCGGGGTGTGAGAGCTCACAGTCCAAGAGCGCGCGCCTGCGCGCCGCCTCTGAGGACTCCGCCCCCGAGAAGGGCCTGGCCGTGGCGCGTGCCAACCCCGACGTGCGGGTCACCGACTCGACGGTGCTCACCGACACGAAGGCCAAGCGCAGCGCGGCGGTCATCACGCTGCGCAACACCTCCGGGCGTACCCAGACCGCGCTGCCGCTGCTGTTCACGCTCACCGATGCCGCCGGCAAGAAGGTCTTCTCGAACGACCTGCCCGGGGCGAGCCCCGATCTCACGACCGTGCCGTCGCTGGCTGCCGGCGGAACGCTCGTGTGGGTCAACGACGTGATCGTCAACGTCGCCGGCGCGACCGAGGCGAAGGCAACGGTCGGCGTGGGCAAGCCGGCGGGCGGCACACCGCCGAAGGTGCGGATCTCCAACGTGCGCCTCGAGAACGACGAGATCGACGGGGCGACCGCGGTCGGCAGGGTGCGCAACGACTCCGCCGTCGTGCAGGAACGCCTCGTGATCTTCGCCGTCGCGCGGCGCGGACGGCGGATCGTCGCCGCCGGCAGGGCCGTGGTGCCCAGGCTCAAGCCGGGCCCCAAGGGCGCGCGCTTCACGCTGTTCTTCATCGGCGACCCGGCCGGGGCGAAGCTGTCGCTCGCGGCACCGGCGGTGAGCTTCAGGTGAGCGTGCCGCCGGATCCCCCGCGGACAGCTCTCGCCACCGAGCCGTGCGCGTCGTGCGGTGCGCCGCTCGCGCACGACCAGCGCTACTGCCTGCAGTGCGGCGACGTTCGCCGCGAAGCGGCGCGTCAGCTTCCCGCGCAGCTGAGCACGCAGACGCGCACGCACGAGACGGAGGTGGTGACCAGCGCGCCGCCGGGCAGCGGCCGCTGGCCGAGCCTTGCTGAGGCGCTCGCCGGACTCGCCTGCCTGCTGCTCGCGATGGGCGTCGGCGTGGTGATCGGCCGCAGCGCCGACGACAGCCAGCCGGCTCCCGCACCGATCACGGTCGCGGCCGGCCCGGCCGCGGCGGCCGCGACCCCGGTCGCGACCGCGTTCACGGGCGACTGGCCCGCGGGCAAGGATGGCTGGACGGTCGCGCTCAACGTCCTGCCGAAGGCCTCGACGCAGCCGGACGCCGTGGTCGCGGCGAAGACGGCGGCGACGGGCAAGGGAGCCCCCGCGGTCGGCGCGCTGGACGCCGACATGTATCCGAGCCTGACGGCGGGGTCCTACGTCGTCTACTCGGGCATCTTCGACGACGCAAAGGCGGCCGCGAAGGGTCTCACGCCGCTGAAGTCGAGCTTCCCGGATGCGCGCGTCGTGCGCGTCGGGGCAACGGGATCGTTGCCGTCCACGGCGACCTCGGGCGGCGCAGCGAAGCGGACGCCGGCGCAGAAGAAGCGCGAGGCGAAGGCTGGTGCCGCGGACACCAAGAAGGAGTTCGAGCGCTCCAAGAAGGTGCCGAAGACCACCATCATTCCCGGCAAGCCGCCGCCCAAGGACAACAAGCCCCCCGGCGGCGGCGCCGAGTCCGAGGAGATCGAATGAACGAGCAGGGGCTGCGCGAACGCCGCGACGTGCTGGCCGAGCAGGTCGCCGAGGCGCAGTTTCACCTCGGCGGACTCACCTACGAGATGGCGATCCGCGACCACTTCCGCCTCGACGTGCTCGTGCGACAAGCCGCCGCCCTGCAGCAGCTCGACGCCGAGCTCGGCGAGGTCCAGCGCCTGCTGGCGGGGCACGAGTCGGCGACGGCCGGCTCCTGCCCGAGCTGCGGCGCGCTGCACGGGCGCGGCAGCGTCTTCTGCTGGCAGTGCGGCCACGCCCTGGTCGCGCAGACGCCGGTCGGCAACGGCGCGTCGCCGGCAGCCGACACCGCGGTGCTCGAGCAGCCGCGCGGCCGCTCGTAGCGACCGTCTGTCAAGCGCTCACAGTCGCCGGCGCAGCTCGGCCCACAGCGCCTCGTAGGCGGCGCCGGCGAGGCTGCGCGGCGCGAACTCGGCCAGCACGCGGCGATGCAGCGCCATGCGCTCGACGTCCGACGCGGCCGGGATCAGCGACCGCAGCACGCCCCCGTGGGCGGCCGACAGCCCCGCGATGACCTCGCGGTGCAGCCGCTTGCGGCCGTCGGCCATCGAGAAGAACGCGAGGATCCGCGGCGGGTCGCAGACGTCGCTGGAGACGAAGCGCTGCAGCTGGTCGAAGGTGCGCGCCGACAGCGGCGACGGGATCAGCGGCACGAGCAGCACGTCGGCGGCGCCGAAGACGCTCTCGGAGGCCAGGGAGATCGCCGGCGGGCAGTCCAGGAAGATGTAGTCGTAGTCGCCGGCCAGCGGCGCCAGCACGCGTGCGAGCCCCTTCGTCGGGAGCTTGGTGTCGTCGAGCGCGAGGTCCATGTTGCGGTAGGAGAAGTCGGCCGGCAGCAGGTGCAGCAGCTCGTGGTCGGTGCCCTTGAGCAGGTCGGCGGGGTCGCTCTTGCCGCGCACGAGCCGGCGCGCCCCGCCCCGGACCTTCGGCTTGATGCGCAGCAGGAAGGACGCCGCGCCCTGGGGATCGAGGTCCCACAGCAGTACGCGCGAGCCGCCCGCCGCCGCCAGCCAGGCGAGGTTCACCGCGGCCGACGTCTTGCCGACGCCGCCCTTGATGCTGTAGAGCGCGACGACCCGCGGCATCAGAACGTCTGCTTGACGAGCGTGCGCTGTGGCTTGGCGGCGAATCCGGCGAAGCTCTCCGCGAACTGCTCGCGGGCCTGCGCCTGCTCCTCGGCGAGACGCTGGACGAGCACGCCCATGGCCATCAGCGCGGCCGCGCCGCCCTCGAGCGCGGCGATCTCGTCGCCGAGCGAGCGCAGCAGCTCGGCCTGGACCTCGCGATCCTGAAAGCGGCCGAGCACGTCCTGCAGGTCCTTCAGCGACGCCACCATCGGCTTGACGACCGTGCCCGCATACAGCGACGCGAAGAACTCCAGCAGGTAGCGCAGCTCCTTGCCCTGCTTGCGCAGCTCGTGCAGCGCCTCGGCGGGCGTGTCGTCGTCGATCGCCGTGCCCATCTTCACCATCCGCCGGTAGACCTTCGCGATCCGCCGGCCGGCGACCTCGCCGACGGGGGCTGCGGCATCCGGGCGCCCCTCCTCGCCGGACGTCACGAGCCGGTCGAGGAAGTCCGACCAGTTGGTCAGCAGCGCGCGGGTGCGCTCGCTACGCAGCGCGCGCACCATCGCCCGGCGCTCGACGACGAGGTGGTCCTCGAGCAGCCGGCGCAGCGGCGTCACGTCGTCCGCGACGCCGTCCCCCAGCCCCTCTGCGAGCTCGTCGAACTCGAGCAGCTGGACGTCGAGGTCGCGCGTCGGGCCGGTGACCCGCTGCAGCTCCTTGAAGCCGTCTCGGAACACGCGCAGCGGCTCGGGCGCGAACACGTCGCGCAGCTCGCGCTGCAGCGCGCGCGTGCGGCGCACGGCGACGCGCAGGTCGTGCAGGAACTCGCTGTCGGTGTCCTCGAGCGTGCCCGGCAGGTTGAGCTCGACGACCTCCAGCAGGCGCCGCATGATCGCCACCGCGGCGACGTCGGCGCGCACGCCCGCGTCGAGCCGGAGCCTGAGCTTCGACGAGATCCCGCCGACGGTCCCGCCGGCTGCCGCGACGGCCTCGTCCTGAACGGTCAGCGGGGCGGGCTCGAGGCCCAGCTCGCGCGCCAGCAGGGCCTCGAGCCGTGAGAACTCGTCGTCGTAGCCGCGCACCGGGATGACGTGCAGGCGCGCGCGCAGCGCGACGCGCTCGTCGCCGCCGAGCATCGTGGGCTCCTCCACGCGCAGCCGGACGACGATCTTGCCGATGTCGTCGAGCACGTTCAGCGGGAGCATGCGGCTGCGCACGCGCGCGAGCGGCATGATCGCGCGCATCTCGATCAGCGGTTCGAGGCGCTCGCGCAGGGGGCCCGCGGCGAGGTCGCCGGCGAGCAGCCTCGCGCGGCCGCGCTTGATGACGCCGGCGGCGTGCTCGGCGTAGGTCGTCGCATCGATCAGCACGAGGCGGCCGCCGGCCTCGACGAGCGCCAGCCCTGCGCCGTGGACGCGCCCGTCGAAGGTGTCCCAGAAACCACGATCGATCGTGTGCGCCTTCTGCGACACGATCGGAAGCTCGCCGGCGAGGGCGTCGGCGACTGCGGACGCCGACAGGCCGTCGGCAAGCAGCAGCGCGAAGCCCTCGGCGGTCACCACCACAGTCTGCCAGTGCGACCCGTCAGATCGTGTTCCGGTGGCCTCCTGCCGAGCGGGCGCGGGAGCACTGCCTCAGTTCGCCTACTCACGTGTAGACCGCGAAACCCACGGGTAACGCTTCCGCCAAGGCCGCGGCGATTGGACGATCGACCCGGTCTAGGAGGTCCCACGAGGGACGCGCGCTCACTGTTCGGTCGGCGGCGGATCGATGGCTCACATGACCACGGAGGTCGCACGGTGCACGCAAGCTCTCATCGCCTGACCGACCCAGGGCTCGGCCCGCAGCTCGCGAGCATGGCGGGCGATCCGCGCTCGCGCGACGACCGCGCGCTGTTCGCACGCCTCGCCGGCGGCGATCCCCGGGTCCGTTCGCTGCTCGTCGAGCGCTTCCTGCCGCTCGCGCGCTCGCTCGCGCGCCGCTACGAGAGCTCGGGAGAGCCGCTGGAGGACCTCGTGCAGGTCGCCTCGCTGGCGCTCGTCAAGGCGATCGACCGCTTCGACCCCTCACGCGGTCACGCGTTCACGAGCTTTGCCGTACCGACCATCGTCGGCGAGCTCAAGCGCCATTTCCGTGACCGCACGTGGGCCGTGCGCCCGCCGCGCGAGCTGCAGGAGCTGATCCTGCGCGTGGACCGCGTCGCCGTCCGGCTGTCGCAGGAGCTCGATCGCTCGCCGACGGTCGCAGAGCTCGCCGCCGCCGCGGGCACCGGCGAGGAGCACATCCTCGAAGCGCTGCAGGCGCGCACCGGGCGCGGCACGCTGTCGCTGCACGCGCCCTCCTCCCAGGAGCTCGACGCGGCGACGCTCGAGGACAGCATCGGTGGCGACGACGACGGGTTTGACCGCGCCGAGGCGCGCGCGCTGCTCGACGGGCTCTGCGCCGGGCTGTCGGCCCGTTCGCGCGACGTGCTGCGGATGCGCTTCGAGGAGGACCTGACGCAATCGGAGATCGGCGAGCGACTCGGCGTCAGCCAGATGCAGATCTCGCGCATCATCCGCCAGTCGATCGTCCGCGTGCATCGCGTCGCCGAGCATCAGGACCGCCTGGCAGCGCTGGTCTAGGCCCACTTGCGGCGATCTCCTGAAAGAGCGTGTGTCAACCCCTCCCGTTTCGGAAACAACCGTCGCATGGCGTTCACGATGAGAGGACGGACTCGATGAGCAACGAGGCCGCCTGCGTTCCGGAGCTTCGCATCACGCTGCCCGCCCGTGAGGACAGCCTCGCGCTGCTGCGCCACGTCGTGCGCGGCTTCCGCGACCCCTACGCGATCGCGCCGAGCGCGATGGACGACGTCGTGCTGGCGGTCAGCGAGGCGGCGGCGAACATCGTGTTGCACGCCTACGGCGAGCGCGGCGGAACGATGACGGTCCTCGCGCGCATCGACGACAGCCGCCTGAACGTCCTCGTACGCGACCACGGTCGCGGCATCGAGCCGCCGGCGGACACCCCCGTGCTCGGGCACGGGTTCTCGCTGATGGCACATGTCGCGTCGTCGCTCGAGATCATCGGCAGCGCGGCGGGCACCGACGTGCTGATGACCTTCGACATCACCGCCGATCACGACGATCCGGCTATGACCGACTACGGCGCCGCCTCGTGATCCATGCCGCCGAGCGCGCGCTGACGGTTCAGGTCAGCGCCGGGCGCGGCGAGGCTCGGCTGGCGATCCTGCGCCGCGCGGTCGTCGCAACGTGCTCGAAGGCGCAGCTGCCGGTCGACCGCATCGACGATGCCGTGCTGATCCTGGAGACGCTGCTGGCCGACCGCTACGTGGCTCGAGCCGACGAGGTGCACCTCGTGCTCACGGCGAATCCCGGCAGTGTCTCGCTGATGATCGGCCCGCTCGCCGACTGTGAGGCCCATCGCCTGCTCGAGCAGGCGGACCTGCCGCTCGTCGGGTCGATCATCAAGCGCCTGTCGACGACGGCGACGACGGTCGACGACGGCAGCCACCTGCTGATCTTCATCGACGCGCGCTGACTTCTCCGAATCGTCACCGGGCGCGGGGTCGCGGGCGCTGGACTGCGGTGCGCGTGAGGGCCCGGTTCCCCCGTCCGACGGCCGCACGCAGTCGACCGAACCCGTGTGCCGGCTGACCCAGGCAGCCGGCACACGCGGTCGGCACCTGCTCTGAGCTCAGGAGCGACGTCCGGTACCTCGACGGATCACTAGGGGCCCCCGGGTGTGCCGATGCATTGGCTGACCGTCTCGCCGGTGGTGCAGGTGTCGCTGCCGGGTCCGCCGATGATCGTGTCGGTGCCAGGCCCGCCGTCGATGCTGTCGTTGCCCGAGCCGCCCTCGAGGGTGTCATCACCCTCGTCACCGGTGATCTGATCGGCGTCATCCGAGCCTTTGATCGTGTCGTTGCCCGCACCGCCACTGATCGTGTCCAGGCCAAACCCGCCGCTGAGCGTGTCGGCACCCTCACCGCCGGACAGGATGTCGTTGCCGCTGACGCCGATCAGCCTGTCGTTGCCAGCCCCGCCACGGATCGTGTCGTTGCCGCGCTCCCCCTGCAGATAGTCGTTGCCGCCACCACCATCGATCGTGTCGTCCCCCTGGTTGCCGTTGATGTCGTCCTCACCCTCGCCACCATCGATCACGTCGTTGCCAAGGCCCGCGTCGACCTTGTCGACACCCGCACCGGCGCACAGCGTGTCGTTGGCGCCCTGCCCGTAGAGCTTGTCGTTTCCGCCCAGCGCGACGATCACGTCATCGCCGGCTGTCCCCGACAGCGAGTCCGCCCCATTGGTCCCGACGATCGTCGCCCGCTTGCCCTCACAGCCCGCAGCGACCGTGATCGACACCGTCACCGCCTCTGACTGCGCCTTGCCATCACCCGCCCTGTAGGAGAACGAGTCAACACCGACGAAGTCCGCGTTGGCGCGATAGCTAAACGAACCATCCTCATCGAGCGTCAACATCCCGCTGGCCGGCCCGCTGATGAGTGCCGCCGACAGCGTGTCGCCGTCAGCATCGCTGTCGTTGGCCAGCACACCCTGCGCCGCCGAGACGACCAGCGACGTGTCCGAACCCGCCTGGCTGTACTCATCAGGCCGGGCGACCGGAGCGCGGTTGGCCTGCGACACCGTCACCGACACGCTGTCCTCGGCGCTCTCACCGACGGCGTCGGTCACGGTCAGCGTCGCCGTGTACGAACCCGGCGACGTGTACGTGTGCGAGATCGACGCCGGTGGACGACCCGACCCTGTCGCCGGCGCCGAGCCGTCGCCAAAGGCCAGAGAATATGACGACAGATCCTCGACACCATCGGGATCCGAGCTGCCCGACCCATCGAACACCACGCCCAACGGCTCCTCACCCGACGACGGCGACACGATCAGATCCGCAACCGGCGCGCGGTTGGGCTCCTCGCCGATCTCCAGGCCCACCAGCGACGGGTCGTGATCGGAGGCCGCGTACGCGTCGAGCGCGAAGAACTCCTCCGGACCCGTGTACTGGAACGCATCCGGCTCGTCGGCATTGATGTGCCAGATGTCGGCGCCGGTGAGCTTCGCGGCCAGCTCCGGCGTGGCGATCTCGTGATCGAGGTTGCCCTGGGCGCCGTCGAAGACGAACGAGTAGCGGTCGGCCTCGGCGATGCGCGTGGCTGCGACGTCGACCAGGCCGCCGGCGATCAGGACGTCGATCGGATCCTCCCGCGTATAGCTGTTGAGGTCGCCGAGCGCGAGCACGTCCGGGTCGCCGGTGGACACCTGGAGGTCGCGGATGTACCCGAGCAGCGCCGTCGCCTGGCGGACGCGGTCGCCGTTGAAGGAGCCCTGTCCGGTGTTGGCGTTGTCACCCGTACCGGTGCCGCTCTTGGACTTGAAGTGATTGGCGATCACGGTGAAGGTCTCCGCTCCCGCCCTGAAGGTCTGCGACAGCGGCGTGCGGGCGTTGGCGAACGCGGGGTCGTTGAGCGCGCCCGGCTCGCCGACGCGCTCGACCTTCGAGGGCTGGTAGATGATCGCGTTGCGGATCTCGTCGGTGTTCGTGTAGGGCGACGGCGCGGGCACCTTGGCCCAGACGAGGTCGCTGTCGGGATCGGCGTTCAGCGCGACCACCAGCCTGTCGAGCGCAGCATCGGGGTCGTTGGCGAATGCCGCCTCGTCGCTGGTGTCCTGAATCTCCTGCAGCGCGACGATCTCGGCGCCAAGCCCGTTGATGGCGTCGACGATCTTCGCCTCCTGCTGTGCGAACTCCGTCTCGCTGTCGGCGCCGCGATCCTCGCTGCGACCGAAGGTGATGAAGTAGTTCAGGACGTTGAACGAGCCGATCTGGATGTCGCCGCCGACGTCGTCCGGGGCCGCCGGTCGCGGGTTGTTCTCGGTGAACGTCGGTTCGGTCGTCGGCTGCACGCGGTACTGCCCGAAGCCGTAGGACAGGATGCCCGTCAGTCCCGAGGTCGTGTCCCCGCGGCGCAGTGAGTCCAGGGGGCCGACGTAGGGCACCGGGCGGGGGTTCGCCGCGCTCTTGGCATCATCGAGGATGATGCTGCGCCGCACGTTCTCAGCGGCGATCGCGGCCGCCGCCGGACCCGGCTCGGCGACCTCCGTGGGCGTGAACAGGACCCCGCCCGAGCTCAGCTTCAGCTCGCCGAAGTTGTCGGCGTTGCGCGACTCGGTCACCGTGAGCGTCCCTGGGGCGACGATGCGCATGCCCTCCAGCCGCTCGCGAGCGGCGGTGTCCGCCGGCAGGTCGAGCGTCGTGGCGGCGGGCAGCGCGACGCCCGATTCGAGCACCTCGGTGGCGGTGACGGTGGTGATCTGCGTGAGGCCGAAGAACTCGACCGCCGTCCCCGTGATGCGAACGCGGTCGCCCACGGCCAGCGCGGGCGCGTTGGGGTCGAAGACGAAGATCCCCTCGGAGGTGTTGGGGTCCTCGTCGGGCGTCGGATCCTGGATGAAGACGCCGTTGAGGTTGCTCGCGCCCTGGAAGTCGCCGGTGACGATGCCCTCGACGGCCACGACCTGGCCCGCGCAGGGCGTGGCGTCGCCGGGACCCTGGACCTCGGAGATCGGGTCGATCGCCCCTGCGCACGTCACCGGCGGCGGCGGGTCGCCGCCGCCGGTGCCCGTGTAGGTCTGCCCGACGTTGAGCGCGCCGAAGCTGCTCGCGCGCACGGACTGCCACATGAAGTCTCCGTAGGAGTCGCCGCTGCCGGCGAGTTGCAGCGACATGCCGGTCGGCTCGCTGCCGTTCTCGCTGAAGCCGATGCTCGTGCTGACGACGCCGTTCGCGAGACCGCCGACAGCGGTGAAGGTGCCCTCGTAGGAGAGGAACTGGATCACGACGTCGCCGGGCCCGATCAGCGCGACGCCATCGGGCGCACCGTTCTGGATGCCGTTGGACAAGTAGTTCTGCGTGACGGTCTTCGATGCGCCGACCGTGCCGGAGAGCGCCTTCGAGTCGTACGACGCGCCGTTCATGCCGTTGTAGAGCACGATCGAGTAGCCCACCAGGTTCGTGCCCTCGGGCGCCACGACCTCGATCGCCTCGCCGGCGTCAGTGCCCGTGTTGTCGTAGTGGATCTCGTTGATGAAGATCGGGCTCGCCGCGCCCGGCTGCGCCAGGGCGGTGGTGGGCAGGGCTGCGAGGACCGCAAGAACGGCGAGGAGGGGGATGCTGCGAAGGCGCAAGGAGAGCTCCAGAGCTGGGGACCAGTGCAGAGAACCAGCGCGCGGGGCGCACGATGTTTCCCAGCGGTAACCGTGCGCCACCGCGTGCCGCGCTCAGTGCCGGATGCCGGGCGGGCCGCCCACCATCTCCAGCAGCAGCGTCGACCAGCCGAAGCCGCGCGCGGCGAGCCCCTGCCCCGTCAGCGGCTGGTAGTACTCGCGGAAGCCGTCGCGCAGGGCCGCGGCGGCGAGCGACGACACGACGCGATCGGCCGCCTGCTCGTAGCCGAGCTCGCGCATCGCGGGCACCAGCAGCCACGCGGTGTTCACCCATGACGGGCCGCGCCAGGTGCGGAAGCGATCCCAGCCGGGGTTGAAGGAGGGCTCCTCCATGCTCACGGACGGGATCCCGACGGGCGCGCCGTAGCGGCGCTCGTCGAGCAGGTGCTGCTCCACGAGGCGCCGGCGCACGCGCTCGGGCAGCGCCGGCAGGGCCAGTGGCGACAGCGCCGACCACGTCGAGATGCGCACGGGCCGCTCGTGGCGGCCGGCGAGGTCGAAGAACAGGCCCGTGCGCTCGTCGAGGCAGCGATCGAGCAGCGCCTGCTCGACGCGCGTCGCGCGCAGCGTCCAGGACGCATCGCCGCTGAGGCGCGCCATCGCGTGCAGCGACAGCGCGAACGCGACGTTCAGCCAGACGTCCTCGACGTGGTGGTCATAGCGCGCGATCAGCGCATGCGAGTCCCAGCGCGCGCGCCGGCCGCGCTCGACGAGCAGGGCGTAGCCGACGCGATCGTGGGTCAGGCGCCCGAAGGCGGGCTCGTACTGCGGCGAGTCGTCGAGACCCGACTCGTCCGGCACGACGATCGACAGCAGGCCGTCGCCGTCGGGGTCGCGGTGATGCTCGAGCCAAGCCATGTGCGTCGCGAGCTCGCCCAGCGCCTCGCCGCGGAAACCCGGATCGCCGGGCGACGCGTCGGCCACCAGCTCCCAGGCGAACGCCAGCAGCGGCGGCCCGATCGTCTCGGTGCAGCGGTCGCCGAAGACCCCGCGCGTGGCGTACAGCGGCGCCCGCCGCCAGCCCGCCGGCGCGTCCCAGAAGACCGTGTGCGGCAGAAAGCCGTCGCCGCGCCCGGACCGCAGCACCGTGCGCAGCTCGGCCCGCGCGCGCGCTGGATCGGTCAGCCGCCACGCGATCGCATGAAAGCACGAGTCCCAGTGCCACATGTGGCGATAGCGCGGTGGCGCCGGGCAGGTGTAGGCGAACGGCACGCCGTCCCCGCGCGTCCCCTCACGCCAGTTGCCCCGCAGCACCGCCTCGCCGGCGGTCCACAGCGCCGCGGCGTCCACGGCCTCAGCCGGCGCGGTCACGCGCATCGCGGCCACCCGGTGCAGGGCGTCGCTCAGACCGGCGCGGCCGGAGGACGGCCGGCGAGCCGCGCCAGCTGCTCGGTCTCGGCCTCGAACGCAGCCGCCCACGTCGAGCGGGCGGCCAGCGCGGCCGCGGCGAGGCGGTCGGGCTCGGCCAGGCGCTGGGCCTCGATCGCCGCCAGCAGGCCGTCGACGTCGCCCGGCTCGTACGTTCGCACGTGCTCGCGCACGAACGCCGCCGACGGCGCCGTCGAGCAGGTCACGACCGACGCGCCGCTGGCCGCCGCCTCGAAGCCGACGAGCCCGAAGGTCTCGTGCGCGCCGGGCATCACGACGACCCGCGCAGCCGCGTAGGCGCGCGCCAGCTCCGCGCGGTCGGCGATGTAGGGGAGCCATTCGACGCGGTCGCCGAGGCCGAGCGACTCGGCCAGGCGCCGCAGGCGCAGCTCGATCGGGCCGCGGCCGATCAGGCGCAGCCGCCATGGCTCGCGTGAGCGCGCGGTCGCGTGGAGCAGCTCGACGACGCCCTTCTCGCGGCCGAGGCGCCCCACGTACAGGACGTGATCGCCGCGCGGCACGCCCGGCTGCGGCACGAACGCCGGGTCGAGGCCGAAGCGCAGCGCGACCGCGGCCGGACGCCCGCAGTCCGCCAGCGGGTCGACGGCGGAGACGACGCCGTCGACGTCGCGGTAGGCGTGGTGCATCCACGATCGAAGCAGCGGGCGCCACAGCCGGTCGGGTCCGGGCAGGCCCGCGGCGTCGAGCGCGATCGAGCCGTGATGCACCGCGACGACCGCCGCATCGATCTCGTGCGCCGTGCGCGCGACGCCGACGGGGCCCCAGAACGGATCGTGCAGCGCCACCACGTCGGGACGCAGGGCGCGGAGCGTCGCCCGCAGCGCGCTGACGCCCGTCGGCACGCGATAGCCGTTGGTCGCCGCCAGGCGCAGCGAGGGCAGCTCGTGGCGGCCGCCGCCTAGGCTGCCGCCGAGGCCGGGCACGATCACGTGGTGCTCGATCGCCCCGGTCGCGCGTGCCCATGCCGCCTTGGCGTCGATGTAGGTGCGGATCCCGCCTCCGCGCTCGCCGTAGAACAGCGCCACGTCAGCCACGCGCAGGCGCGGCGGCGCGACGGCTCGCAGGATCGCGGGCGCCCGGCGGCGTCGGTCGGGGCGTCGCCGCGCCGCGCCTGCCGGCGTGTCGGTGGTGCCGAACGCGTGTCCGGTCATGTGCTCGCCGCCGGTCGCCGCGAACACGCGAAGATGCGGGAGTGGCCGCCGGCCCTGGGGCTACGCGGCACGGCGCGCGTCCGCGGCAGCCTCGGCCGGGTCCAGCGCTCGCCTGTAGCCGTCGGCCAGGCGTTGCAGCGAGCGCTCCCACGTGCGCTGGCGCACCGCCTCGACGGCGGTGCGGGCAAGGCGCTCGCGCTGCAACGGCTGAGCCGCGAGCTCGCACACGACGTCGGCGAGGTCGCCGGCGTCTGCCGGGCACAGGCGACCTGTCGCTCCGTCGGTGACGATGCTCGTCGGCCCGCCTTCGCCGACGGCGACGACCGGGAGCCCGCTCGCTTGCGCTTCGAGCAGGACCTGGCCGAACGTGTCCGTGCGGCTGGCGAAGAGGAACATGTCGGCGCTGGCGTAGGCGCGGGCGAGCTCGTCACCCTCGAGCCAGCCGAGGAACGTGGCGTGCTCTCCGAGACGCTCGCGGAGCATCCCCTCCTCCGGACCGCCGCCGGCGAGCGCGAGGTGCAGGCGCGGGTCGCGCTCGCGAGCCGCGAGGAACGCGTCGGCGAGCAGGTCGGCGCCCTTCTCGCGGGTCAGGCGGCCGGCGTAGAGGACCGTGATCTCGCCGGGCAGCAGCCCCTCGACGCGGCGCTGCGGCGAGAAGCGGCCGAGATCGACGCCGCGATCCCAGCGCCCGATCCTGCCGGCGTCGACGCCCATCTCCTTGAGCACCTCGTCGGAGGCCGGGCTCGGCGACAGCACGCGCCGGCACTGCCCGTAGAAGGCGGCGATCGCCATCCGCGCCGCGATCTCCAGGCCCGGGTCCTGCGAGCGCAGGCCGGCGTAGGCGGCGAGCTCGGTGTGGTAGCTGCCGAGGATCGGCACGCCCATCAGCCGCGCGATGATCAGCGCCGCCGCGCCCGACGGCCCCGGCGAGCAGAGGTGCACGAGGTCATAGCGTCCCTCGGCCAGCGTCTCGACGATCGCCGGCAGGCTCGGCACGCCGACCTTCAGCCCGGCGTAGAACGGGATGTCGACCTCGGCGACCGCGCTCAGGCGGCGGTCGACGTTGGCGTCGGTGCCGACGACCTCGACCTCGAAGCCCGGCACGCCGCGCTCGCGCAGCTCGTCGAGCGTGTGCGTGACGCCGTGCATGCCGCCGACCGCGTCGGCGACGAGCGCGACGCGCAGCGGCTCGCCGTCGCGGTGAGCCAGCTTGGACTTCTCGCGGCCCAGGAAGGCGGCCGCCGGCGCGTAGGGGATCGCCGCCAGGCAGGCGTCGAAGAGCGTCGTCGCTGCGGCAGCGATGTCCGCGCCGCCGGGCGCCGCCGTGGCGATCTCGTCGACCGCACGGGCGAGCTTGCGCTCGTGGCAGCGCCGGGCGCGACGGAACAGGTCCGCGTGGCTGAAGTCCTCGTGCTGCAGGTATGCCAGGAGCTCGGGCTCGGTGAGGTCGAGCTCGACGGAGTTCATCCAGGCGCGCAGCAGGGCGCGCGCATCGTCGGGGCCGAGGCCGGTGCCGGTCGAGCCGGTGCGGGCGTCGCCCTCCTTCATCAGCCGCTGGACCATCGAGAAGACGGCCTGCGGGTTGGGCGCGACGCCGTCGCTCGGCCCGTGGCCGAGCGCGCGGGTGGCGAGGCCCATCGCGGCGTGCGTCCACTTCGCGGCGCTGCCCTGCTCGCCGCGCGCGGTCGCGTTGCCGAGCACGACGTGGTCGAGGAACGTCCGCCACGTCGGCGCGGCGGGCGTCTCGGTGAAGGTGCGCCCGATGTCGACGCCCGAGTGGTCGTCGGAGCCGCCGACGCCGGTGCCGCCGTGGGTCTCGATATAGACCACGGCCGGCGCGTTGAGCTCCCTCGCGCGGGAGCCGTTGCGCGTCTCCCAGATCGGAAACAGCTGCGCAAGGCGGCGGCGATGGCGCGGCATCAGCGGCGCCTCGACGGCGTAGAACGGGTGCGCCAGGGCGCAGGCGATCGAGCGCTCGCGCAGCTCGTTGGCGACGGCCTCGACGTCGCCGGCCAGGTCTTGGAGGCGCTCGTGGTCGTCGGGGGTGATGTCCCACACGAGGATGTGCACGGCCTGCGCCTCGCCGCGAAACCAGGCGGTCAGCTCCTCCGAGATGAACGCGTCTTCGTAGCGCTCGTGCAGCTCCATCGCGCCGTCGATCGTGTCGTGATCGGTGATCGTGACGAAGTCCATCCCGCGGCGCTTGGCGAGCTCGTAGACCTCCTCGGGAGGCGTGGCGCACTCGGGCAGACCGAGCGCCCGCTGAACCCCGAGCTTGGACACTGCAGAGGCGGTCGAATGGCAGTGCAGGTCGACCCGGCTGGTCGAGATTGGGGTCATCGTAGCTCCCAGTTGGCGGATTGCTCGCGTATCACTGCCATGCACTTTGCGCTGCAAGCGGCGATGTTTCGTGAATGCCTTGGGTCCGAGGTGTGATGTTCGTGTGAAGGGCACACGGAGCTGTCATGACAACCGCGAACCTTGCTGCATGCCGGTCACGACCGCGACGGTCGCCGACGCCCTTGTGCTCGATCGCGGGGCGCTGCGCGTGGAGATCGCCCAGCACCCGTTCGCCGTCCACGTGCGCCGCGACGGCCGGCGGCTGATCCGCGGGCTCGGCGCGTGGGCCGTCGAGGGCGAGATCTGCGACCAGTTCATCCAGTTCACCGAGGGCGTGATGGCACGCGAGGAGCTCGGGCTGCCCGAGCGGATCGTCGCCGCGAGCCTCGCCGAGCCGCTCGCCGACGGCGTCGAGCTGGTGGTCCACTGCGAGGGCGGCCGCACGGGGCGCTTACGCATCACGCTGCCCGGCCGTGACAGGGTGCTGCTCGAGCTCGAGATCTCCGGCGCGCCGCTGCGACTGGCGGCCGACTGGGACGGGCGTGCCGAGGAGCGCTTCGCGGGGCTCGGCGCGCGCCACGCATTGCGCGTCGACCACGCCGGCCGCGAGATCCAGCTCGGCGCCGACCGCGCCTACACGGGGCCGGACTGCCCGGCGGACATGCTCGCCGACGGCGGCGTCCCGCAGGGCGACTACGCGCCCGCGCCGTGGCTTCAGTCCTCGCGCGGCTACTCGGTCTGGGCGCAGGGGCACGGCAACGGCATGCGCTTCGAGCTCGGCGACGACAAGACCGTGATCTCCGCGCGTGCGAGCGCGGGGCCGCTGCGGCTGTGGTTGTTCACCGACCCCTCGCCGGCGGCGCGCCTGCGCCGCTACCTGCGCGCCACCGGCCTACCGCCCGTGCAGCCCGAGTGGGGCTACGGCTTCTGGAAGTCGCGCGACGTCTACCCCCACCAGGACGACGTCGAGGACGACGTCCACGGCTGCCAGCGCAACGACATCCCGATCGACGCCGTCGTGCTCGACTCGCCGTGGGAGACGCAGTACAACACCTGGGAGCCCAACCCGCACCAGTTCACCGACTTCACGGGGATGGTGCGCGCGTTTCGCCAGACGGGGGTGCGGACGGTCGTGTGGGTGACGCCGTGGGTCAACGTCGAGTCAAGCGACGGGCAGATGCCGCCCGACGCGCAGTCGCGCGCGCTGCACCGCGCGCCGGCGTCGAACTACGCGGCCGGCGCAGAGGGCGGCCACTACGTCCGTGGCGCCGACGGCGAGCCGTTCGTCGCGAAGTGGTGGATGGGCACAGGGTCGCCGATCGACTTCACCTCCCCGGCGGCGGAGGAGTGGTGGCGCGAGCAGGCCAAGAGCGCGCTGCGCCTCGGCGTCGAGGGGATCAAGGCCGACGACGGCGAGGGCTACTACTTTCCCGACGACGTGCGCTTCGCCGACGGGACGACCGGCGCGCAGTCGGCGTGGGCGCATGGAGGCGGCTACCGCAGGTCGATGCAGCGCGCGCTCGACGAGGTCCACCCCGGCAGCGGCGTGCTGTTCGGTCGCAGCGGCTGGACCGGCCAGCAGGCGACCGGGTTTCTGTGGGGCGGCGACCAGGTCTCGGACTTCTGGTCGCTGCGGGTGCTCGTCGCCGCGACCCTGTCGGCCGCCGCGAGCGGCTTCTCGAACTGGTCGCACGACGTCGGCGGCTACCTCGGCCACCGCCTCGTCGAGCGCTGCCCCGCCGAGCTGCTCGCGCGCTGGGTGCAGCTCGGCTGCTTCACGCCGCTGATGCAGGCCCACGGGCGCCTCGTGCAGGAGCCGTGGACCTACGACGAGCGCACCCTGAGCATCTACCGCTCCTACGTGCTGCTGCACGAGCGCCTGGTCCCCTACGTGCGCGCCGCGGCCACCACCGCCGCCCGCTGCGGGCTGCCGATCGTGCGCCCGCTGCACCTCGTCGACCCGGCCGACCAGCGTGGCTGGACGATCTCCGACGCCTTCGGCTACGGCCCGTCGCTGTGGGTCGCGCCGGTACTCGACGAGGGCGCGCGCTCGCTCGAGGCGGCGCTTCCGCGCGGCGACTGGATCGAGACGTGGTCCGGCGCCCACGTGCGCGGCGGCGGCGAGGTCCAGGTGCCCGCGCCGCGCGACACGATCCCCGTCTGGGTGCGCTCGGGCTCGATCGTCGTCACGTACCCGGCGGCCCACGTCGCCTGCGGTCTCGGCGACACCCCCGAGCCGCAGCGCCCGCTGGAGGCCACGCTGTGGGGAGAGCCGCGGCTGGGCAGCACGGCGGTGCGGCTGGCCGACGGCACGCAGATCTCGTGGCGGCGCGGGCGCTGGTCGGTCGACCGCGAGCGCGACATGGTCTTCCTGGAACGTTGAGGCCGCACATCACCCGCTCGTCAAGATGCGATAGATGATCGCTGCGTGAACGCCGATGCCGCGCCCTCGCCCCCCTGACCGCCTGCGAGCTGCTCGGCGCCGTCGCGCTCGCGGTCGTGCTCGCGCTCGTGATGCACTGGCCGCTGCCGCTGCACCTCGGCGAGGTCATCGCGCAGGATCTCGGCGACCCGCTCGTGCAGGCGTGGCAGATCGCCTGGGACGGGCACGCGCTGAAGACGCAGCCCCTCAGCCTCTTTCAGGCCAACACGTTCTGGCCGATGCGCGACAGCCTTGCGGTCTCCGACGCGCTCGTCGGCTACGCGCCCGCGGGCCTCGTCGGCGAAGGCGTGCACGCGGCCGTCGCCCGCTACGACCTGCTGTTCCTGGTCGCCTACGCGTTGTGCTTCGCCGGCGCGTACCTGCTCGCGCGCGAGCTCGGCGCCGGCCGGGCGGGCGCGTTCGTCGCCGGCGCGGCGTTCGCCTACGCGCCCTGGCGCCTGGAGCAGGAGGGTCCACCTGCACATCGTCTCCAGCGGCGGGATCGCGCTGGCCGCCTTCCTGCTGCTCCGCGGCTACCGGCATGCGTCGCCCGGGACGATCCTCGCGGGCTGGCTCGTCGCGACCTGGCAGTTCTCGCTCGGGTTCTCGCTCGGGCTGCCGCTCATCTACCTGCTCGGCGCGGGCGCGCTCGCGGTCGCTATCGGCTGGTGGCGGCGCGGGCGCCCGCGCCCGGCGCGCCCGGTCGCGATCGCGACCGCCGCGGGGATGCTGTGCTTCGCGGTCGCGGCGGGCCTGCTGGCGCGGCCCTACGTGCGCGTCCTGGCCGACCATCCGGAGGCGGCGCGGACGATCGACAACGTCGCCTCGTTCTCGGGCCCGCCGTATGAGTTCCTCGTCGCGTCGGAGGACAGCCGCCTGTGGGGCGCCGCGACCGCGCCGCTGCGTGACTCGCTGACCGCCGTCGCGGAGCAGACGCTGTTTCCGGGCCTCGCGATCCTCGCCCTCGCGCTCGCCGGTCTGCGCATCGGCACGCTGCCGCAGGGCCTGCGCAGGGGCCTCGGATTCGCCGCGCTCGGCTTCGCGATCCTGTCGCTGGGCTTCAAGCTCAACGGCGTGTCGTGGCTGTATCCGCACCGCTGGCTGTACGAGCTGCTGCCCGGCTGGCAGGGCATCAGGGTGCCTGGGCGCCTGCACACGCTCACGACGCTGTGCCTCGCGCTGCTCGCCGCCGGGGGCGCGCAGGCGCTCGTCAACCGCGCCCGCGGCCGCTGGGGATCGCTCGCCGCCAGCGGCTGCGCCGTGCTGCTGTGCGCCGCGGTCCTGGCCGACGGCTGGGGCGACGTCGACCAGCCGCTCGTGCCACTCGCCCCGCCCGGCCAGCGCGCCGCCCCGCAGCCGGCGCTGCACCTGCCCACGGCGGCGATGGACAACCGCCGCTATGTGCTGTGGTCGACCGACGGCTTCCCGCTGATCGTCAACGGCCGCGGCAGCTTCCTGCCGCGCTTCTTCGAGAACCTACAGGCCGACACCGCGAACTTCCCCGACGAGCGGTCGGTCGCCGCGCTGCGCTCACTCGGCGTGCGCAGCGTGACCGTGCACCTCGCGCGGGCGGCCGGCACGCCGCTGGCCGCCGCGTCAACCCGGTCGCTGCGCGGGCTGGACCTCGAGCGCGAGCGGCGCGGCGGAACGATGCTGTTCCTGCTTCGCTGAGGGTTTGCGCCGGGCGAGCATCGAGATGGCGGCGACGGCGGCCAGCGCGATGACCGAGGCGGTCGCGATGAGGATCAGCGCGTCATCGGACGGCAGCTTGCCCGGGCGCGGCAGCACGATCGCGCAGACCGCCCAGGCGGCAATCGCCACGGGCGCCCGGCGGGCGCCGGCGGCGAGCTGCGCGCTTCCCAGCGAGCTCACTCCGATTCCCAGGGCGATCGCCACGAACGCGACGAAGGGCAGGATCGACACCAGGCCGTGCGCGATCCCAGCGAGATCCAGCACGCTGGGCTGATAGATGCCCGAGTCGAACATGCGCCGGACCCATTCGCCGGGGTCCTGGGTACCGATCATCGGGTAGCTGATCGTCGCCGCGACCATCGTCGTCGCTGAGATCGCGGCCAGCGCGAGCGTCACCGCCGGCCAGCGCCGCCAGGCCGGCCCGAGGCCGAGCGCGAGGAACGGCAGGACCGGGATCAGGAAGCGCGGCCCGGGCGAGCCGCCGCCCATCGGAAGCCAGTAGCCGGCGTTGTAGACGAGGTAGGCCAGCGCGACCGCGGCGATGACGCGCGCCTCGGCACGCCGCCCGCAGCGGTGAATCATCACCACGCCCACGATCGCCAGCACGGGCGCCAGCGTCAGCAGGCCGCGTCCGCTGAACAGCAGCAGCAGCGCATCGCCGACGCGCGGCAGGGTGATCCCGAAGACGCCGTCGTCGTTGAGCCCCAGCACGTCGTGGCCGCTGTTGCCGGTCGTCGCGACGGCGCCGACGTAGGAGGTGTGCAGCGGCGAGCCGAACGCCCACCACTGGTAGGCGATCAGCGGTGCGACACCGGCGGCGAGGCCGGCCCCGTAGGCCGCGCCACGCCCGATCAGGCCACCGCCGCGGCGCGAGATCGCGTACAGGCCGACGATGATCGCGGTGATCGCGAGCGGGTACTCGCAGACGATCGCCAGGCCGGCCAGCAGCCCGGCGACGGCGAGGCGGCCCAGCCGCGGAGGTCCCTCGCGCTCGTTCCAGACCAGCGCGAACGCCGCAAAGGAGAGCAGCGCGCTCAGCACGTGCGAGAAGTACAGCATCGAGAACGGCAGGATCAGCGTCGCGGCGCCGAGCGTCAGCGCGGCGGCGGTGCCCGTCCCGGGCGCGACGCGATCGGTCAGCCTGGCGACGATCACGAGCAGCGCGACGGCGGGCAGCAGCACGCCGAACAGCCCCAGCACCCAGGTCAGCGGCGCCGTGTCGGCGATCGCGGCGCGGGCGGCGACCGCGCGATCGCGGCTGTAGCCGTAGCTTGCGACGGGCAGGGTGCGCGCCGCCCACGGCACGCCGCCGTTGGATTCCGCGCGCACGCGGGCGGAGTGCGCGACGCGCTCGGCGCCGCCCGCCTTCAAGCCGCGTACACCGGCAGCGTGGCGAAGACGAGGCCGGGCGGCTTGACGGAGTAGTAGTGCCCGTCGTGCCAGGCGATGTCGTGCGTCTCCCAGTGCCAGGGATCGATCTGCGCCGTGCCCTGCGACAGCCCGTTGCTGAGCGCCATGTAGGACGTCTGCGCCCAACCGGGCGCCTGCACGATGAAGGCGCAGGCGAACGCGAACACGGCCAGCGCAGGTAAGAGCCGGCCGCGCCGCGCTGTCGCCAGCCTCGTTCGGCCGCTTCCCACACATCGAGAATACGAAGCCGCGCGGACAGGCGTGTTGTAGCTCTGCTAATTCTCCGCCCGCGGGCTGCATGGCGAGACCGCCTATGTCGCGCGTAGACTCGCCGCCCAATGCGCCGCGCGCTCACAACCGTCAGACGGCCTCACGCGTCACCGGGCATGCGCGCGATCGCCGCGGCGGCATTGCTGCTGCTGCCGAGCGCGAGCGCTGCTTCGCCACCGCCGGCGGGTACCCCCGACGCCGGACCGAGGGCGCACAGCGACGGGGCCGAGGGCGGGACCCCGCTGGACCTCTTCGGCACGCGCTTCGGTCCGACCGCGCGCGGCGATCTCGAGCTCGTCATGCGCACCCACGCGCCGTGGCAGCCGGACGCCGTCGACCCCGCCCGCGGCCGCATGCTCTGTGTCTGGCTGCGCAGCGACGGCGCGCCCACCCCGTCCGGTCGCGTGTGTGCGGTCCCCGACACACGCGCGCCGTCGGGCGTGCGCCTGCGCCACACCACCCTCGACCAGACCGGCGCGCGGGTCGCGATCCGTGAGTTGCCGACCGTCGTCAGGCGCCCGCGGCCGACCATGATCAGCGCGACCTTCTCGCCGGGGCGGCTGCGCCTCGCACCGGGACGCTATGCCTGGCAGGCGCGCACGGTGACCGACGGCGTCGAGGACCGGCTGCCCAACGGCCTCGCCGAGGTTCCGCTGCGGATCCCCGGCATTCAGGCGGGGCGGCCCACGACGCGGATCTCGAGCCTGCGCTGCTTTGGCGCGGCGTCGCGCGATCCTGGCCTGCGCTGCGTGGATCCGAGGCTGCGCCGCACCGTCCTTCCGACGCCCGACGACGCCGTCGTCGGGCAGAACTCGCCGTGCCGCACGCTCCCGGCGGAGGGCCTGCTGAGCCCCTGCGAGTTCGGGTTGCCCGCCGCGGCTGCACGTGCGACGGTCGCGCTCGTCGGCGACAGCCACGCCTCGCACTGGCGCGCTGCGGTCGAGGTCGCCGCGCAGCGCCGAGGCTGGCGCGGCGTGTCGATCACCCGCTCCGGCTGCACGCTGTCGCGAGCCCGGCCGAGGCTCGAGACGCAGCGGCGCAGCGGCCAGTGCATCCTCTGGAACCAGCAGCTGCCGCAGTGGCTCGCGCGCCACCCCGAGGTGCGCACCGTCTTCGTCGTCGGCCACGTCGCGGCGAAGGTGGATGTCCCCCCCTCGGCCGATGCGCTGGCGACCAAGATCACGGGCTTCAGAGCAGCATGGAAGGGACTTCCGCCCTCGGTCACGCGGATCGTCGTGATCCGCGACACACCGATCGCCGGACGCGGGACGCTGCAGTGCGTCCGCCGCGAACGGCTGCGTCGCAGCGAGGCCGGTCGTGTCTGCGCGCGGCCGCGCAGCATCGTGCTGAACGCAGATCCCGCGGTCGTCGCGGCACGCGGGCTCGGATCGCGCCGCGTCAAGGTCGTCGACATGACGCGGTACTTCTGCAGCCCGCGACTGTGCTTTCCCGTCGTCGGCGGGGCGCTGGTCTACAAGGACGAAGAGCACCTCACCGACGTCTTCGCGACGACCCTCGGCCCCTACCTCCTGAAGGCGATCGAACGGGCGTAGGCCGCTATATCGCGGGTCAGCGGCGATCCGCCCCGACGGGGATCAGAAACGACATCCGCAACTCGGTCCCGCCACCGACGCTGTGCTCGATGTCGAGCGTGTCGGCGGCGTGCGCGATGAACGGCAGGCCGACACCGAGCCCAGGGCTGTCGAGGCGCGGCACCATCCCGCAGCCGTCGTCGGCGACCGTCACGTCCAGCCGATCGTCGCGCACGCTCACCTCCAGGCGCACCTCGCCCGGCGTCGCGGCGCCGACGTAGGCATGCATCACGGCATTCGTCACCGCCTCCGACACGACGAGCTTGACGTCCGTCAACAGAGGTTCGGCGATGCCCGCCGCCGCCACGAACGCCGCCACGTCGGCTCGCATCACGGTGACCGAGGAAGGCACTGCGGCAAGCACGCGGCGCAGTGTCGCCACCTCCCCGTCGGGCTGTCGCTGCATGTCACCTCCTGGCGAACGCTCGCTTCCCTACCCTCGCCGCGAACCTACCCACGATCGTCGGGCTCATTCGCGGTCGACGACCGCAGGGTCAGCTGGCGCTGCGGCGCAGGCGCAGCTTCGTGGTCTTCGCGGACTCGGGATTGCCGGCCTGGTCGCGCGCACGGACCGTGACCTCGTAGGCGCCCGCCGCGAAGCGGCCGCGCAGCTCCAGCCGCCAGCGGCGCTTGCCGCGTGCGGTGACGAAGACCGGCGAGCGGCAGCTGCGGGGACTTCCGAGCCTGCCCCCCTTGCTGATGAAGCGGCAGCGGCCGCCCTCCCGCCGGGCGACCGCTACGCCGACGCGGCGGATCGCTCCGGGGCGCTTGCGCGTCGTCGGCGCGGCGCTGCAGCCGCGATCGCTCGAGTTGCCGCGCACGAGGATGCGCGTCGCGCTGATGCTCGAGCGCTTGCGGCTGAAGACCGAGCGCGGCCGCCTGCTGTCGGCGCACAGCGGCAGCGGGCTCTCGTCGAGGCGCAGCGAGTAGAAGCCGCCGGTCATGTCCGCCGCGAGCACGTGGTCCTTGTAGGCCACGACGTCCCAGATCTCGGGCCGGCCGAGCGGGAAGTCGGTGAAGAAGCGTCCCAGCAACCCGGTCAGCGGCGTCTGCCCGAGCAGGGGGCGCGTGCGCTCGTCGTGGGGCACGATGAAGCCGAGCTCCTTCGGACGCTCGCGCTTGCCGGCGAAGGCGGCCGCCGCGTCGAGCACGTAGACGCCTCCGTGGTAATGCGAGAGGTAGATCCGGTCGCCGACGATCTGCTGGTTGTGCGGGGAGAACGTCAGCGAGCCGCCGGCGCGGCCCGCGGGGTTCGTCCAGGTCGTGACGAGCGCGTCCTGCGAGGCCTTCTTCAGCGCCGCGTCGGTCGCCTGCGCCTGCTGTGGCGTCTTCTTGTCGTTCGCCGGCCCGAGCTTGGAGAAGTCGGTCGCGTCCACGATCCACAGCGGGCCGGGCTTGTCGCCGTTGCCTACGAACATCCCGCAGCCCTCGGCCTTGTCGTCGTCGGACATCTCCTGGATGCCCGTCGGCGAGCTCGGGTCGAGCAGCAGCAGCATCTCCGCCGGCATCGTCACGTAGCGGCGCCCGTTGCGATGCGTGACGTCGATCGTGTGCGCGTACCAGTCCTCCTCGCACTCCGGCGTGAGGTCCCATTCGGCGACCTGCTTGATGCGCGCGGGATCGGTGATGTCGTAGACGTTGAAGCCGGTCGCGAAGCCGGCGGCGTTGTACAGGTACGTGCGACCGTCGATCGGGTCGTTCTGGATGAACGTGTCGTGGACCTCGTTGTTCTGGATCGTCGCGGCGAGGTCGCCCAGGCTGAGCTGACGGATGGTCGTCAGCACGCGCGTGCCGGCGACCTTCGTGACCTTCGCGATGTCGATCCCGACGCCGTTCTGGTTGGAGATGACGTACTCGCCCGGCGCGCGCGGCGTGCCCGGGCCCGAGGGGCCCGCGGGAATCGTGTGCGAGCGCACCGTGTGCACCCCGCCCAGGCCGAGCACGGGATAGAACTGCAGCCGGACCGGCCGGCGCGGGTTGGCGATGTCGATGACGTCGACGCCCGGGCCCGACTGGTTGAGCGCATTGGGGTTCAGCGGCAGCGTCGGCAGCAGCGTGAGCTTCTGGATCGAGAGGTACGCGGTCTTGCCGTCGGCCGAAAGGTCGACGAACGCGCCGCAGTTGATGTCCATCAGCAGCTGGTCGCACTCCGTCGCGTTGTAGCGCGACAGGAACTTCGGGCTGGCCGGGTCCGAGACGTCGAAGAACAGCACCCCGCCCTGCGGGTAGGTGATCGAGACGGCGGCGATGTCCGCCTTGACGTCGATCTCCCCGAGGATCACGTTCGGGCGATCCGACAGCTGATCGGTCAGCGACGCAAACGCGACCTGCTTCACACGGCACTGGAACTTGTGCGCGGCGATCTCGTCGTGGCGGTGGCCGTCGCCGATCGGCATCGACTTCGCCGCCTCCGCCGTGCAGGGACCGGCGGGGACCGGCGCCTGGCGCGGCGTCGCGAAGCGCGTCAGCTCGGCGGCGGCGTTCGCCTGGCGCTCGCCGGCGAGCGAGCCGAACAGGCCCTTGGCCCCGATCGCGCCCTTCTTCGCCTCGGCGTGCGCCTCGCCGGGATGCGCTCCGGCGCTTGCGACCGGCAGGATGGCGATGCAGCCCGCCAGCACAGCGGCGCACGACAGCAGACGGGGGCGGATCATCGCGCAAAAGCTAGCGCGTCGGGCGGGCGGACGTTGCGCCTACCCGTCGCGGGCGATGAGCCTGCTCAGCACGATGATCGTCTTCGTGCGGGCGATCTCCGGGTTGGCCCGGATCCGCTCGACCGTCTGCTCGAGGTGCTCCACGTCGGTCGCGCGCAGGTGCACCAGCGCATCGGCGTCGCCGGTGACCGTGTAGGCGGCGACGACCTCGGCCTCGCCGGCGAGCGCCTCGCGCAGCGCGCGCGGGCTCATGTTCGACTCGCAGTGCACCTCGACGAAGGCCTCGGTGTGATGGCCCAGCGCACCGGGATCGACGATCGCGGTGAAGCCGGTGATGACGCCGCTCGCGCGCAGCCGGTCGACCCGCCGCTTGACGGCCGGCGAGGAGAGGCTCACGCGCTCGCCCAGCTCGGCGAGGCTCAGGCGGCCGTCATCGAGCAGGTGGGCGACGATGTGGCGGTCGAGATCGTCGATGCGAGAGAGGATGCCGGGCGCGGCGGCGGCGCGGCGAGGCGGTCGCATGCAGCCGCGGTCGATCCAGCGCGGTGACCAGGCGATCGAGCAGGTGGTCGGCTTCGGCGTCGGTGATCGTCAGCGGAGGCGCGAGACGGATCGTGTGCTCGTGGGTGTCCTTGGCGAGCACGCCGTGATCGAGCAGCCGCTCGCACAGCGCGCGTGCGCTCGGCCCCGCCGGATCGAGGTCCAGCCCGAACCACAGGCCGCGCGAGCGCACCTCGCGCAGCGCCGCGGGCGCGGCGCTATCCAGACCCGCCCGCATGCGCGCGCCGGTGCGCGCCGCGCACGCCTGCGGCTCGCCCGTCGCCAGCAGCTCGAGCACCGCCCGGCCGACGGCGCAGGCGAGCGGGTTGCCGCCGAACGTCGATCCATGCGATCCCGGGGTGAAGACGCCGAGCACGTCGTCGTCGCCGACGATCGCCGACAGCGCGACGATGCCGCCGCCGAGCGCCTTGCCGAGCACGTAGACGTCCGGCGCGACGTCCTCGTGGTCGCAGGCGAACGTGCGCCCGGTGCGACCGAGGCCCGACTGGATCTCGTCGGCGATCAGCAGCACGCCGTGCTGCGAGCACAGCCGCCGCACCTCGCGCAGGTAGCCGTCGGGCGGCACGATCACCCCGGCCTCGCCCTGCACCGGCTCGACGAGGAAGGCGACGACGTCGTCGTCCTCGCGCAGCGCGCGCGCCAGCGCCTGCGCGTCGCCAAACGGCACGCTGCGAAAGCCCGGTCCGTAGGGCCCGTATCCGTCGCGTGCCAGCGGGTCGCCCGAGAACGAGACGATCGTCGTCGTGCGGCCGTGGAAGTTGTTGTCGCAGACGATGATCGTCGCGCGGCCCGGTCGCACGCCCTTGACCTCGTAGCCCCATCGTCGCGCGGCCTTGATCGCCGTCTCGACGGCCTCGGCGCCGGTGTTCATCGGCAGCACGCGATCCTTCGCGCAGAGTGCGGCGAGATCACGCGCGAACGGCCCGAGCTGGTCGTTGTGAAACGCGCGGCTGGTCAGCGTGACGCGCTCGAGCTGTTCGCGCGCGGCGGCGACCAGCCGCGGGTGGCGGTGGCCGAAGTTCAGCGCGGAGTACGCCGAGAGGGCGTCGAGATGGCGCCGGCCGCGGTCGTCGCGCACCCAGACGCCCTCGGCGTGGGTGATCGTGACGGGCAGCGGATGGTAGTTGCGGGCGGTGTGGCGCTCGGCGGTCGCGGCTGCATCCGCGCGGCCGAGCCGCACGTCGAGCGCGAGCGTCAGGCAGCGCGGTCCACCGCCGGCCTTGAGGAACTCCGACACATCGACGACGACCGGCTCGAAGCCGCGGCGGCGCAGCTCGTGTCCCAGCCGCGGCGTGCACGCCGGCATGACGACGGTGCGCCCGACGACGACCGCGTTGGCACAGAAGGCGGCCGCCTCGTCGCCGCTCAGCGCGATCGCGTCGGGCACGAGCTGCTCGATCAGGCGGGCGTCCTCGGGTGCAAGCGCGCCGGGGACGTACATGGCGCTGCGCTCGTCGAGCGGGCAGAAGACGATGTCGACGTGGTAGAAGCGCGGATCTGTGAGCTCGACCGGCAGGATCGCGCAGTCGACGAGCCGTCCGAGCTCGACGTAGGCGCGCGCCGAGGAACGCGCGCGGTGCCCGGCGACCAGCGTCTCGCCGAACGGCAGCGCATCCCCGGCCCCCTCCTGGACGGCGTCCTCGGCGAGCGCGCGGATCGCGTAGCCGTGCTCGCGAAACCAGCGCTCGGCATGGACGCGCTCCGGGCGGCGCTCGGGATGGCGCATGCGGGCGGGGACGAACGAGGCGCCGTCGACGATCCCGAGGTTCGCTGTGAAGACGAGATCGGGCAGGCCGGGCTGCGGATCGAGCCGCTCGATGTCGGCGCCCGCGTCGCGCAGCGTCGAGGCGAGCACGTCCCATTGCCGTCGCGCGAGCTGGCGGTCGACCGCCGCC
>Ga0136640_10000022_pt1 | contig 53205 bp, 40 predicted proteins | sample AntDrymUQ8642106_2_FD_105498 | JGI IMG/M metagenome (GOLD analysis project Ga0136640, IMG submission 105498) | Polar desert sand microbial communities from Dry Valleys, Antarctica - metaG UQ864 (21.06) | ecosystem: Environmental > Terrestrial > Soil > Desert | place: Antarctica: Dry Valley...
GCGATTCGCGCTTTGAAAACGGGAAATTCGAGATTTTTCAGCGGTTCGGCGCGTCGTCCCGAATTGTCGGCTGCCGAACGCCGCTCGCAAATTTTGGCGCAAACGCCGTTCGCCGTCGTTTTAAGCTGTTCGGACAGCCGTGTGCCGACCGAGATTGTTTTCGACCAGGGTTTAGGCACGCTGTTCATCACGCGCGTCGCGGGAAATGTCATTGAGACGGGGACCTTGGGCAGCATCGAATACGGCATCGGACATTTGAAATCGCACGTCGTCGTCGTTCTCGGACACGAAGGCTGCGGCGCGGTCAAAGCCGCTCTGCTGACGCCCGAAGAACGCGCCCGCGAAACGGAAAACATTCAGGCATTGCTCAACAGCATTGTTCCGGCGGTTTCCAAAATTCCGAAAATCCGCGACGAAAAAGCCAAACTGCGCGAAGCGGTCATCGCCAACGTGCGGCTGCAAGTGCAGAATCTGAAAAAAGTAAAGTTCGTGCAGGACGCGATTGCGAGAGGCAAAATCGCCGTCATCGGCGCGTTTTACGAAATCACGAGCGGAGCGGTTGATTTTTTTGAAACCGACGAAGAATTGCGCGTTGCACAAACCGCATACGACAGTTGTTCTTTTCGGGCGCACTTGTCGTAGATTGCGGAAAGAACTTTCAAAAAAGCGTTGAGATTCCGAAACTGCTTCAGTTAGGCGACGCCATCGGCGGTTGCATAATCTTAGAAAAAGCAACATCCCATGCTCAACGAAGCCGCCTCAGCCGTGCACGGCGGTTGCGGTGCTGATTATTAGCGCCGGTGTGATCGTCGATCGAGAGGGATCTGACGGGAACATATCGCACGGTGTGAATGGCAAATTTTGAATGCTTGGTTCACAACGGAACTCGTATCTGAAGGCCTAGACCGTGTATCCGGCGGGGCCGATCCGGTATCTGGTAACGCGGCGGGCGATCTCAGATACACCAGAATGTTGGCGATCGTTTTATGAGCTAGTAAACTAAAGGTAATGTCCGAATCCGAAACACTTCCGATGAATTTTGGCGGTATTGACGACGAACGTTATTCGTCGTTTGATGCTGCCAAAATCCTTGTTCTCCCCGTCGCCTACGAGGGCACCGTTTCGTACGGTTCTGGTACAGGTTCGGGGGCGATGGCGATCGTCGATGCGTCGCGGAATATGGAGCTGTACGAAGAGGAAACCGACACCGAAGTTTACAAAGTTGGCATTCACACGCTCGCTGAATTTACGGCTCGCGACACGCCCGAGCAGATGATGTCCGATCTTTATGACCGGTCAAAAGAGCTGCTGGAATCCGACAAATTCCTTTGTATGCTCGGCGGAGAACACTCAGTGTCCGCGCCCATCATCAAGGCCCATCACGAAAAATATGAGAATCTGAGCGTTCTGCAGATCGACGCTCATGCCGATCTTCGCGACGAGTACGATGGCACGCCACATTCGCACGCCTCGATAATGGCCCGTGTCGTAAAAGACTTAAAAATACCCTCGGTGCAGGTTGGAATTAGATCGATATCGGGCGACGAAGCCCGCGCCCTCAAGGGCGGCCTTCCGACCAGGATCTTCTGGGCCCGCGACGTGGTTGGACGCACCGACTGGATCGATGAAGCGGTCGATTCGTTGACGGAGAACGTTTATTTGACTATCGACATCGACGGCCTCGATCCCAGCCTCGTTCCAACGACCGGGACACCCGAACCCGGCGGCCTCGGCTGGTACGAAACGCTCGTGCTGATCCGCCGCATAGCCGAAAAGAAACGCATTGTCGGTATGGACCTCGTCGAGTATTCCTACGTTCCGGGCCAGGATTCGCCGGCTTTCCTGTGTGCCAAACTGGTTTACAAATCGCTCGCTTATATCTTCCACTCGCACGTCCCCAAGATTCTCACTGCGTAACATTGCGCGAACCAGTCGCTTCACCCCGTCGTATACAGATAGAGTCGACAACTAAGCTTGTTGTACAATTGACGAAATAACTTTGTTTCGGAGAATTTTTGAATGTCATATCGTGCCCTATTAATCGTTACTACCGTGTTTTTGTCGCTTATCGCGAGCTCGTGCGGCTCTAATCTTCTCGCGGGCGATCCGCCAACGGCACCGGCTGCTGAGCCGCCAGCGCCGATAGTCGTTGAAGGCACGCGAACGTCATACGCGGATGTGGTCGAGAAAACCTCGGCCGCGGTGGTACGTATCGAAGCGGAGCATAAAGGCTGGGGAGCGCAGCAGCCGACGCAGTCACTTCCCTTCGGTGACGACAACGATTTTTTCAAGCAATTCCCTCAGTTGCAGCCGCGCGGGAATCAGCGTCCCCAGATCGAACGCGGATCTGGCTCGGGCGTGATTGCAAGTGCTGAAGGGGCGATTCTGACGAACGCTCACGTCGTTGACGGAGCCGACAAGATAACCGTCCTGTTGAGCGACAACAAGTCCTACACGGCAAAGATTGTCGGCGTCGATAAGCCAAGTGATCTCGCGGTTTTGAAGATTGAAGGCGCGAACTTTCCTTTTCTCAATCTGGGAAATTCTGACAGCGTTCGCGTCGGAGACATCGTACTCGCGATCGGTAACCCGCTCGGCATAGGCCAGACAGTCACAGCGGGAATCATCTCAGCAAAAGGACGCCGCACGGGCCTGAGCGATGGCAGCTACGAAGATTTTCTGCAGACCGACGCTCCCATCAACCGTGGGAACTCCGGCGGCGCACTCGTTAATCTTACTGGCGAGCTGATCGGCATCAACTCACAGATCCTCTCGCCGGGCGGAGCGGGCGGCGGCAACATCGGCATAGGCTTTTCCATACCTTCTAACATGGCTCGCTCGGTCATGGAGCAGCTTCTGAAGGACGGCCGTGTAAGACGCGGAATGCTCGGCATCAACATCCAGACCATCACCGATGACATAGCCAATGCACTCGACCTAAAGGATCGCGCCGGCGTTCTGGTGAGTAATGTTAAGTCCGGCAGCGCCGCGGATAAGGCAGGCATAAAGCGCAACGATATCGTCACCGCGATCAACGGTGAAAAGATCGAGGACAGCAACGTGCTCCGAAACAAAGTCGCGGGAACTGCTCCCGGAACGGCGATCAAGATCACCGTTTCCCGCGACGGCAGCTCGCAGGATTTTGCCGCGACGCTCGATGAATTTGATGCGGAAACCGCGGCAGCGTCCGGTGGCGCGACCCCGAACAATGAGTCCCAGGAACCCGGACAGGGAAAACTCGGCCTGAACCTGCAGCCGGTCACGTCCGAGATAGCGAAACAGCTTGGGGTCGAGTCTGGCGGCTTGGTCGTTTCTGAAGTTGACCCGGCTGGCGCGGCAGCCGATGCGGGTATCGCTCGCGGCGACGTAATCCTTGAGATCAATCGGAAGGCCGTGAAATCCGTAGACGACGTTAAGGCCGCACTCGAGTCGACCGGTGAGCGTCCGATCCTGCTTTTACTCAATCGACGCGGGCAGACTATATATCTTACGGTGCGTCCGTAGCGGCGCCGGTAACGTTCTGCGGCGTTCGCATGATGTTCAGGATGACGACTGACAACAGCGCGACGCCGGCAGCAATCGTCACGCCGTAAAAGGCGCGTGTGTAGTTGCCGCCGTCGGCTGCCGCGATCATCCCGGTGACCGTGCCGCCGATCGCACCGCCCACGGTCTCAATGACCGTGAGCACGCCGAGAATTCGGCCGATGTCCTTAAGACCAAAATATTCCACCGTCAGCAGCTGAAGCAGAACAAACGTACCACCGTAGCCAAGACCGAATGGAATCAAGAATACGAAAACCGTGTCGGCAGTCAGCCATCCGAGCAAGATTACCGTCGCCGCAAACATCACGGCGCAGCAAATCAACATTACCCGGACCGTCGGTAATCGATCGCTAAGCCATCCGAAAAAGAATTTGCCACCCACGCTCGTTGCAAACAAAAAACTCTGCGCGAGGCTCGCCGTACCGGCATCGATGCCGATGCTCGGACTTTTTTGGATATGCAGGATAAATTGCTGACTCGCCGTGAAGATCGGGTAAAAGACCGCCGCGGCGCATAGTGCCAACACCCAGAAGTGGGCCGTCCTCAACGCTTCACCGAGTGAGAAACCAGTCACGGCCGCTGCGGGCGCGTCGTCATCGGTGGATTCGTCGCCGTCAAAATTTGCACCAACGTCCGACGCTCGATCCTTCACGAAAAGAATAATTGCGGGAAGCAGCACAAGCCAAATAACCGCACTCACGATTATCATCGCCGTTCGCCAGCCCTGTGAGGCGATCAGCGGACGGGCGATCAATGGCACAATCACACCGCCGAAACTCGTTCCGGTCAACACGATTCCCATCGCCAGCCCGCGTCGGCGTCTGAACCAGTTGGCGACCAGCACCGTCTGTATCATTACGCCTACGAGCCCGAGTGACGCACCCAGCAGCGAATGTGACGCGTAAATCTGCCACGGAGCTCTTGCCTGTGAATAGAAGAGCAGACCGCCTCCGAGTAAGACGCAGCCAGCGATCATCAATGATTTCAAACTAAAGCGCTTGATCAGGATGCCGACCAAAAGCGAACCGGCCCCGGCAAGGAGAAACGTCAGGCTCGCGCCAAAACCAGTCACACTGTCCGCCGTTTGTGCCGTAAGCGCCCCGCTCGCGAGCAGATCCTCCTGTATCGGTTTGTAGAAAACAGGAATGCCGCCGATAGAAAGGCCGTTACTGATGAGTAGTGCCAGCGTCGAGACCGCGACGATCACCCAACCGTAGAAGAATCCCTCGCGTCTTTTTTGAATCATATCTGCGGTCCAGTCTGTGAGGGTGAAGGAACGTAAGAAGCAAAACAGGGTGACCGGCTGGTTCGCCGAACACCCCGTCTATTTATTGGTCGGGACGACAAGATTTGAACTTGCGACCTCTCGCACCCCAAGCGAACGCGCTACCAGACTGCGCTACGTCCCGAAAAGCAAGTTTTAAGACTAGGTTTGCTGCGCGTGAATGTCAACTTTGAGCGTCGCTAGAACTTTGAGCAGGTGTTTTTAGAATCTCTCGGATTTCGAGGAGGTTTGCAGCGATGACTCTAATCGCCTCGCGTTGATCGCCCGAGAAACCCGTCCGTTGCGTCATCTCAACTTCCGACTCCGGAAGAGTTTCAAACAGCATCGGGTTTCCGGCCTCGTCCATAGCGGCCCCGGCAACCATCTGTTTGGGCTTTGCGCCGTCGCGGGGCTCCGATTGCAGCTTTTTACGCGCGCCCGCGATCGTGAACATCTCGTTGTAGAGCAATCGCTTAATACGAATCGCAATTTCGACATCTCGCCGACGATAGCTTCGCTGCCCGCTTTTGTTCTTCTGCGGCGAGAGCATTGAGAATTCGGATTCCCAATATCGCAGTACGTGGGCCTGCACTCCTACGAGTTCGCACACCTCACCGATCTTAAAGAAGAGTTTCTCCGGGATTACGATGTCTGCAGCGGTCATCTGTCGATATTGTGTTAAGGTTTTCTATCAGTAAACAGCCGTTATTGTAAGTGCATATTGGATTTGTGTCAATGCGTTCTGAATTCGACTTCATAACTAACATTAAGAAAAAGTTTGATCTCCGCCACGTCGGCGATGACTGCGCCGTACTGCCAAAGAACGCTGAAACCGACCTATTGATCACTGCTGACCTCCTCGTCCAAGGCGTCGACTTTCGCCTGGATTGGACAACTCCAGAATATCTCGGCCACAAAGCGCTAGCAGTATCGCTCTCGGACATAGCTGCAATGAGCGGCACCGCGCGACATGCGATGCTCTCGATTGGACTCCCCGCCGAACTTTGGAAAACCGACTTCCTCGATCGATTTTACGAGGGCTGGCACTCTCTCGCTCGTCAATTCGACATTGAACTGGTCGGCGGCGACCTTTCCCGGGCCGATGCCTGCGTGATCGACAGCATAGTGATGGGTGAAACAGCACGGTCACGCGCGGTTCTCCGCTCAGGTGCCCGTCCCGGGGATGCCATATATGTATCGGGAACGTTGGGTGGCTCGGCGGCGGGCCTCAAACTACTCGAGGCCGGGCATTCGGAGCATGCTCTTATTCATAGGCATCTTGCCCCGCTTCCCCGCCTTTCGCTTGCTGCGTCATTGTCGGGCCTCAATGTGGTCACGGCGATGATCGATGTGAGCGATGGATTTGCCTCGGACCTCGCACATATCTGTCGAGCGAGTGACGTGGGTGCAATCGTCGACGCCGGTCTGCTTCCCATCGACGAACACGTCGTAGGCCTTTTTGGAGAACAAGAGGCGTTCGATCTAGCACTCCACGGCGGAGAGGATTATGAACTCGTTTTCACTTGCCGGCCCGAATCCGCAGCAGCATTGGAATCTCTTCCGGTGACTCGTGTCGGGAAGATCACGGCAGAGTCCGGAACAATAGGACTCACCCGAAACAATCAAACGACCATGTTACCCTCCCGGGGATTTAGACATTTTTGATCGCCGACAGGTTTAAAAAAAGAAGGGCGGTGATCATGTCAGTCACCGCCCGGAAGTCCTTTAGAAGGATGAGAACCTATTCGGTGTCGGCGTAGGCTTGGGAGCTTTTGGCGTACTCGGATCGTCGACCGGCGGAGCAGGGTTCGCCGGTGCCGGAACAGGAGTCGGTTCCGGCATCGATTGATTCGGGTTGGTCGGCGTCGGGCACGGGCACAGATCCGTTGGATTAATCGGCGTCGGACTCGGTACCGGATCGGAAGGATTTTCCGGTGTCGGCGTTACCGTCGGCGACGGGGTCGGATCGGTCGGATTCATCGTCGGCGACGGTTTCGGATCCGTCGGATTCTTGCGTCGCGGTGTTGGTGTCGGCGTCGATTCCGAGAGACTTCGGGAGAGTCCGTCGTTCCTCGAAAGCGCGGCCGTCGAGATAAAACCGGTAATCAAAAATGCGGTGACTGTTAACGAAATTATTACTTTCCTTGGCATCTTGTGGCCTCCTTTTTGTAAAGTTTTCGAAGCTCTGATCATGGCTCGCCCGCCATACTTCTACTGTATTAGTGCCGACACACGCCACTTAATAAACAGGAATAGCCCAGCTTTCCCGCGAATATTGCATTAATAAATTGTTTCGCAACAATATATTGTGCTTTACAAGATTTCGCTTTGACGTTAAATTAATTTTGTCTAGACGGAGGATCAATCTAACTTGCTTACTGCCCGAGTTTTATTGCTGAACTTTTCTTACGAACCGCTGGGAACAGTTGGTGTCGCCCGTTCCGTGTGCCTGTTTTTTCGCGGCGCGATCTTCGTTGAGGAGAACGACGGAGATAATGTTTTGCATTCGCCGTCGACGACGTTTCCCGTGCCGTCGGTTGTGCGGCTCCGTCACTATGTACACGTGCGCAGGAACAATCGCGAGACGACGATGAAGCGTGCCCGCATTTACATCCGCGATCGCTATCGGTGTCAGTACTGTGGTGAGCACCGCCACGCGAAAGACTTGACGCTTGATCACATCCTGCCGAAAGCCCAGGGTGGCGAGAGCACTCCGCACAATCTGGTGTCGGCGTGCGTTAAGTGTAATCAGCGGAAGGGCAACCGCACGCCAGACCAGGCAAGGATGCCGCTGCTAACTTCGCAAAAGCTGCTGCGTCTCGGGCTCGACCACGTTCTGCTGTGTCATTACGCGGAGAATCGGCCCGAATGGCGAAAGTATTTATTTATGGATGAGATGGCCGACGAGAAGCAGGCGCTTGCTGCCTGAGTCTTTCTAAAGGTAGGATTACCTTCAATGCGGCTGGAAATTTCCGGCCGCATTTTTATTTTGTATGGAGAGCAGGTATAAATCTGAAAAAGAAATTCGCGACATCGTCGCCTCGTTCGAAGATGCATCTATCGCGCGGACGAAGTGGACGCATGCCGAGCATCTCGTCGTCGCGCTTTATTATCTGGATCGGGATTCCTTCGACACCGCGCTGAATAGAATGAGGGCCAACCTGATGAATCTGCTAATCAACGGCTTCAAGGCGGATCTCAAAAAGGAGATGCCCTATCACGAAACACTTACGGTTTTCTGGATGCGGACGGTCGGTGATTTCAACAGAGGCGAAAGCCCCACGGGAGCGAATGGTACTGCACGTCTTATTCACGAAAAGGCGAACGCGCTTATCGACAGATTCGACAAAAACCGTCCGCTCGAGTTTTACACGAGCGAACGATTATTCTCCGACGCGGCCCGAGCGAAATATATCGAGCCTCACCTCAAACTTTTTCAGATAGCTAATAGCTGATAACTTATAGCTCATAGTTCATAGCTAATTTATGCTTTGTTTTTTCAACACATTGACCCGCCAGATCGAGGAATTCAAAACGCTCGAGCCGGGCAAGGTGCGTATGTATATCTGCGGGCCGACGGTGTGGAATTTTGCGCATATCGGAAACTTTCGCACCTTCGTTTTCGGCGATGTGCTGCGACGATATCTCAAATATAAGGGCTACGAGGTCACGCACGTCTTTAATCTCACGGACATCGACGACCGTATTATCAGTGAGGCGGCGAAGAACGGAATCTCGATCGACGAGTTCACGGCCCCATTCATCCAATATTTTTGGGAGGATTTTGACGCACTTGGTAACGAGCGGCCCGAAATTACGCCGCGAGCGACCCATCACATACCGGAGATGATCGACATCATCTCGAAGCTTATAGAAAACGGAAAAGCGTATGAGAGCGAGGGCTCGATCTACTATCGCATCGCCGCCTTTCCCGAATACGGCAAGCTCTCAAAGATCAGCTTCGAGGGGAACAAGACCGGCGGCAGCGAGCGAATCGACACCGACAAATACGAAAAAGAAGACGCCCGCGATTTTGCTCTGTGGAAGCTCGTCGGCGGCGACGAGCAGCCCGGCTGGGACGCTCCGTTTGGACGCGGTCGCCCGGGCTGGCATATCGAGTGCTCCGCGATGTCGATGAAATACCTCGGACCGACATTCGACCTGCACGCGGGCGGTATGGACCTGCAATTTCCGCATCACGAAAATGAGATCGCGCAATCAGAAGGCGCGACCGGAAAACAGTTCGCGAAGTATTGGCTTCACAGCGAATTCCTGAAGATCGACGACGTCACAATGTCGAAGTCGAAAGGAAATTTTTTCACCTTTCGCGACCTTCGGGAGCAAGAATACAGCGCACTCGCGATCCGCTACCTGCTTCTCTCCGTGCCGACACGCAAACAACTGAACTTTACATTCGAAGGCTTAAAAGGAGCGGAATCGACAGTTGAGAGGCTGCGGAATTTCCGTCAACTCGTATCGGAGCAAGGCACAAGCCCGGAAGATAGTGAGGGCGATACATCCAGCGTTCAGAAGGTAACCGAGGCCGCTCTGCAGAAGTTCGAGCATGCGATGGACGATGATTTCAACACGGCCGCCGCCCTTGCCGCGATTCACGACATGGTCCGCGAAGTGAATATCGAAATCGCCGCCGGCGGCCCCGCCCAGAAAGACCGCAACAAAATTCTCGATGCGATCCAGAAATTCGACTCAGTCCTCGGCATCTTCGGCGCCGAAGAAACTGAAGATCTCGACGCATCAATCGAGGCGCTCGTTGAGGAACGCCAGAAGGCACGCCACGCTCGAGATTTCAAACGATCTGATGAGATTCGCGACCAGCTCGCGCATCAAGGCATCATTCTTGAGGACACGCCCACAGGTGTTCGCTGGAAGCGTCGCAACGGATAGTTTTATGTGCAGACATTATTTAGGGCTACTGATCGGACTGCTTATTGCGAGCTGCTCTCATATCGAGGATAAACCGAAGAATGTCGACTACTTTCCGGAGGTCATTGCGGGCCGCTGATGATGAGGTCGTTACCGTTCGCGGGTATATAGATGGGAAAGGAATATGTCGGCCCGATGGTAATGACAACAATGCATGCATGACAGCCGTATTCACGCGATGCAATTTCGCATACTTGCCGATCAGAATTCCGTACTGCGACGATAACAAGCAAACCAATTGTACGATCAGACTGGCCGATCCGATGGAATACGGCCGCTACGATGTCAAAAACTTCTTGGTCGATCAAGACGGCATTCGATTTGATCCGGGCGCAGAAGTTGTACTTAGCATGCGAATCGGGACGCTCGATTCGGGATGGAGGTATGCCAAGGTTATAGAAAATATAAAGGTTATTCCAGGGCGCTTCGATCCTGTGAATCTATATCCGGGAGATTGCGACTAACACTCCGCATCCGTAGATCACTCATAAGTAAGGCGATGTCGCCATACGGAGGAGTTGCTCTACTTCATATTTCCTACGAGTTTGAAAATATAGACATCTTCAGTTGCGCCGGTTATCCGATTTGATTCTCTGATTGCGACACCGTGCGATTTTAGATATTGAATCGGCAGCGAGTCGCTTGTAACAAAGTCCGCTCGGTCGCGGCGGTGGTCGGTGAGAGTCGAGCTTCGAAGAAACAGAAAAGCACCCTGCTCTGTGTTCTCGGTGGCTAATCCGCCGAATCCATCAGAGATCTGGATCTCGTTGAAGCCTCGCGGGAGAAAGTAGGCGGCGTCTTCGCGTGTGCCGGAGATATTTTTTAGAAGTTCGACGGTAGTGTTTTCAGAATTTCGCGTCGCGAACCAAATGTGATACGCGGTAAGATCGTCGAGCGCGTAGATCTTCTGGGGCCTTCCGGTTGCGGCGATTTCTTTGCTGAGGTCTTCGACAAGGCACCAACTGTGCTGCGGCGTCGCACGCAAAACGACTGAGACAAATGCGCCAGCTGAAAGCAGGATCATGGCAGCTGTAATCGCGGATCGAGGATTGAGGATTGAGGAAAGGTCGTCCGCCCTCAATTTGTGTGTTCTGGCCTGTCTTGCCTCTGTGCGCGCTCTTGCAATCCTACTGATGCAGTTAGCTATCAAGATCGCGATCGGTGCGAAGACGATGATGAGATGGCGCGTTCCCCAGATTGATAGTGGTGACAGCCAGCTCGCGAGAAATGCGAGCACAGTTGGAACGATGACTAGAACCGCGAGGACTTTGACTGTCTTGTCATCCGTGCGTGAGCCGGCGAACAGGCCTGCGATCATTCCCGCGATCGCCAGCAAGAGTATCGGAATGGCGACTAGATAAATCGCACCCGCATCCGCGCTTGTCGACTGTTGATAAAACGGCTCGACGGTGTCGAGCACGAATTGAAAAACTTCGTAAATGCCGGGCCGCGACATCCAGCCGATATTTTGCTTAACGTCGCTTCCCTGTCGCGAGGCCAATACGATTGCGAAGAGCCACGGCAGAAAAACCACAAAGGTGCTCGCTGAGATCACGAGCATCCTTCGCATCAGATGTCGGTATAGGACCCCCGCAGCGACGATCTCCGCCGCGATCACTAACCATCCAAAATAGTGCGTATAGACCATCAATAGGTTGACGATCCCGAGCCCAATCAATCCTTTTCCGCGATTCCCGAGGCGCACAAACAGCCACATCGAAAACAGCGAGAGACACATCAGCAGGCTGTACATGCGCACTTCCTGAGCGTACTTGATGAGTGCACCGTTTGTGGCGATTAGAAAGAGTGCAAAGATAATCGCGAAAAGATCTATTCTCAGCTCACGGCAGAGCTTTATAAATGGAAAGGCAGCAACAAAACTTATGAGCACTGGGAAGAGGCGAAGCCACAATACTCCGTCACCGCCGATCGCCATCCACACTTTCAGCAGAAGATAAAAGAGAGGCGGGTGAATAAGATCGAGAGCGAGAAAATTAAATATCTCGCCCCACGAATGCTCTGCGGCGTGAACGGTAAAAATCTCGTCAAACCAGAGGCAGGAATCCGCCAGCCGGAAGTACCGTGACGCCAGATAAATCAGCGCGACGACGACAAGTGCACCGACTGACGGTCTTATTAAGTTCTTAGTGGTGACGTCAGCGTTGATAAGTTAGAAGATGCGTGGGTCAATTTCCCCGCAACAGTTCAGTGCGAACTGACCGGCTTGCCGCGTTTCATTACAAAGTCGATTACGTGTCGAGTCGCCGGCTTTACCTCTATAGATTTCCGTTTCGCCGGTCGGAATCCCATTGACTCGGCGAGTACGTTGTACAATCCTTCCGCAAGACAGAATGTGTACTCACCATTTTCGTTCGTCTGAGTCTCTAGTCGAACTTTCGAAGTCTTGCCAACGAAAGTTATATTCGCACCGGGGATCACCCACCCATCAGAAGTCGTCAGCCGACCTTCAATCCCACTGCAGACCGTCTGCGCAGCGATCGAGGATGTTGTCAGCAACACGCCAAGGCAAAAGCAGCAACAACGTCGCGAGAGCCTACTCATCCAGTTCCTCATATATTCCTCTACCGGTTAAATCTATAGCTCGACGCCGTCGCAGAGTTTTCCGTCGACACTTGTGTAACATAGCGGAACTTCTTTGAAAGTGTCGGTCTCGATGCAGTACGAATTACAGGCGCCGTAGGGCTTTGAATAGATATGGAGCGAGACGGCGCGCGAGCCGTATTCTTCGAGATTTAGGATCTGGTGGACCGGCTCTTCCAGTTCCACTTTCGCGCAATGCTTCTCTGACATTTCGAAGCTGTCGCTTTCTTCCAGCTTGCAAAATCCGCGAGCCTCGTCTTTTTCAACGACCGCGAAATTCTGCCCGAGCAGCCGTCCGATCGGCACGGTCATCCAGCATCGCTGATCGGCGTGATCGTGAATTTTCGATACCTGACCGCTCTGCCAGCATATTGCCATCAACTCGAAGCGATCGTCCTTATAAATCAGATTCCGCGTATAGAAATTCTCGCTCCAGTGCAGATATTTTTGAATCGAGTCGGGATCAACGCGATTCTCTGCCAGATATTCATACACCGGCGAGCATGTGAATGTCTCATCCGGCATCTCGCAAAGACCCTTGAGCATATCTTGAATATGAATCATATGCAGCCGATTTTATCTCTGTGTTCTCTGTGGCAAATCTTCCTGCGCCTCGCGTAGAAAGTCAACGAACTCTTTCGCGTCGCGCGTGAGTCCGGGAAAGGAAGATATCACCTTTCCTCCCGGCGTGACCACCGCATAATACGGCAACGCGACAGTCCCGAGCATCTCCTGCTCGAGCTGCTGATTCCGCTCGTACACCTCGCCCTCGCCATCCGTATAGAGACGCGTCAGGACAAACTTTCTCAGCTCAGCATCGACCTCGGGCTTGGGGAAAATATTCGCCTCCATCCAACGGCAGTTCGTGCAGGTGTAGCCCGTAAAATCCACAAAGACTCGTTTATTTCCAGCCTTCGCCTGAGCAAGTGCGGCCTCGTAGTTGTTATCGATCCAGGTCAGCTCCCTCGAGGCGGCACGCCCACTCGAATTGCTGGTAAGGTCGGGCGGAAGAAACGATTCCAACTCGCCGAGCTTCGCGCCGAAAAGTCCTGTGAGCAAAAAGAATGTTACAGCTAAACTTACGATCGTTGCGAGCAAACGCATCGCACCGATGCGCTCCTGCTTTGAGTCGTGAGCAAGCTGATAAAAACCGAGTAGGTAAGTTGTCAGCAGCAGGCCGAGGGCGACCCAGACCGCGAGGATCACATCGCGGGTGAAGAATCCCCACTGCCAAACGAGATCGACGTTTGAGATGAACTTCATCGCAGCAGCGACTTCGAGAAAGCCCATTGCAACTTTTACCGAGTTCATCCAGCCACCAGCACGCGGCAACTGCGCGACCCATTGCGGGATGAGGGCAAGAATAAAGAACGGCAGCGCGAATACGACAGAGAACGCGAGCATCCCCAGGAGCGGCATCTGCCAATCACCGTTTGCCGACGACACCATAATGCTGCCGATAAACGGCGACGTGCACGTAAACGACGTGAGCGTGAATGTGAGGCCCATCAAGAGAGCTCCCACGACGCCACTTCCCTCACCCTCTTTTCGCCGCGTGAGAGCGTCGAGACCGGTAAGTAATCTCGCCGGAATCCGTATCTCAAACGCCCCAAAAAGGTTGAACGCGAATATCAGAAAGATTGCCGCGATCACAATATTGATCCACGGATTCGCCGAAAAGATCTGAATACCGGCCGCGCCTACGAACACCGCGAGCAGCATTCCGAGAATCGTAAATGTCGCGATGATTCCGATCGAATAAACGATCGCCAGTCTCACGGATTTCGTCCGGCTGCCTGCCGCGTGATTTGTAAAATACGAAACCGTGATCGGAATCATCGGGAACACGCACGGCGTCAACAGCGATAGTGCTCCCGCGCCCATCGCGAGGAGCAGGAATGTCCAAAGATCAGTCGGGTTTTGGTTTGCGGTTCGTTGATCGCCCGGCCTCGAGGCGTTTCCCACAGCCGGCTCTACGCTGACTGGCGACTGTTGGCCGCTCCGACGGACATCTTCTGTTCCAGTCGTCGAGACCCGAATCGTTTTCGGAGGCAGGCAGACCGTGTCGTTACAAAGCTGGATACGAACGTCGAGGGATAGCGATTCGGCTAGGGTCGTCGCGACGGCTTTCACCGGTATCGAGAACGCGACTTTATTGCGATACGATTTTGTTACAAGCGGCTTGTCATTTTCGTCTCGAAAATTATTATCCGTTTTTGTATCAGGTCTCGGCGCGACAATGTCGCCATCGAGCGCGAACGGCGAATCCTGCGTGACCACAATTCGCATTGCCGTCGGGCCGCCTTCAGGCTGATCGAGCGCATAGAGATACCATCCGGATTCAATCGTTGCCGAAAGACTCGCCTTCAACGTATCGCCGAGCTTTATTTCGCCCTGCTTATCTGTTTCGAGGCGCCAGCTCGACGGATTCTGCGCAGCAACGCTCGCCGTTAACATGGCGGCGAAAAGCAGGAAACGCATTAGAAAAGCCAGCATAGAGGCGAAGGGAGCAAAGGAAAAATATACCATTTCGCCTCGCCTACGCGGAATATAGGACGGATCGCAAATCTTTGCGGAATCGGCCTTTATTCGCATATACTCTAGAAATAACGGCATCTTGGGAAAGCGCCGGCTCTAGGAGACGCAATTTGGCAAAAGCAGCAACAAGCGAGAATGAGTTAACGACGCCGAAGAAATCGGCGGCAAAGAGGGACGTGGCGACCGAGAAGATTGCAGCGAACGGCAGTGCGCCCGATTTCGTCGATGTCGATCTCGCACATTCCGAATATCTCGAACGACGAAAATCACAGATCGAGTCGATCAAACAAATTGACAAAAAGCTTCTTCGCGAGATGCTCTATCAAATGGTGCTGGGGCGAAAGTTTGAGGACAAATGCGCTGAGGTCTATCGGATGGGTAAGATCGGCGGATTTTGCCATCTGTATTCCGGGCAGGAAGCGATCGGCGTGGGTTCGATGATGGCCCTCGAGAAGACCGATATGGTCATCACGGCCTATCGTGATCACGTTCAGGCGCTGATCAAAGGCATGACGCCTGAGTCGGTGATGGCCGAGCTCTACGGTAAGGAAGGCGGATGCGTCGGCGGCAAAGGCGGTTCGATGCATATGTTTTCGAAAGAGCACGAGTTCTATGGCGGCCACGGCATCGTGGGCGGCCAGATCGGTGTTGGAACGGGCATGGCGTACGCCGCAAAATACAAAGGCACAGGCCAGGTCGTCATATGCTTCTTCGGCGAGGCGGCGGTCAATCAGGGCATGTTTCACGAATCGCTAAACATGGCGCAGCTGTGGAAACTTCCCTGCATATATATTTGCGAAAATAATCAGTACGGGATGGGCACCTCGCAGAAACGTGGAATGAGTTCGCGAAGTATTGCCAAAAAGGCTGAGGCCTTTGAAATGGCAAATGAGTTCGTCGACGGAATGGATGTTATGGCCGTTCGCGAGGCAACGATGCGAGCGATCGAAAGAGCTCGGAAGGATTCCCTTCCAACACTGCTGGAGGTTCGATCTTATCGATATATGGGACACTCGATGTCTGACCCCGGAAATTATCGAAGCCGCGACGAAATCAAGAAATATCAGGAACGCGATCCGATCATTCTCTTCAAGGACAGCCTGAAAGAGTCAAAGATTTTGACCGAAAAGGATTTTGAAAAGATTGAGCAGGAAGCGATTGAAGCTGTTGAAAAAGCATTGAAATTCGCCGAAGAAAGCCCGCTTCCAAACGACAAAGAATTATTTACCGATGTTTATGCTTAAAGCGTAACGCTTGCGCCTTCGTGAGAGCTACAGGTCGCAAGTTAGCCAAGAGGGCTTCATCCTATGGCCCACTAATCTATTTGGGGGAGGAAAGACTGTGAGAATCGCAAAAAAAGAAGTATCGGTTTTTTTAATGCTGATGATGACTTTTGTTTTTGTTCCAAGCTGTCACGCACAAGTTGCGACTGATGAACAAAAGACCGAAACAAATTTTACTGCTGAGGGAGTTGTAAGCCCAATCCGGAGTATGACGGTAAAAAGGGCGGCCCATACAGCGACCTTGCTCAACAATGGCAAAGTTTTGATTGCAGGCGGATTCGTCGGCAATGGCGGTGGTTTGTCGAGCGCGGAAGTCTTTGACCCGTTAACCAACACTTTTTCATCGACGGAAAATATGACAGTCTCCCGGGCTGGTCATACAGCGGCGCTGTTGCCAAGCGGCAAAGTTTTGATTTCCGGCGGTTACAACGGCGATTATCTCAACAGTGCCGAAATTTATGACCCAGCCACAAACAAATTCGCGTCAGCCGGACGGATGGTTACGCCGCGCAGCGGTCACGTCGCCACGCTTTTGAATAACAGCAAGATTCTGCTTGCCGGCGGGGTTGGAACGGGCTGGACGTTTTTGGCGGACGCCGAACTCTTTGACCCGCAGACAAACACTTTTACGGCAACGGGCGGAATGGCGACGGCTCGCGAATCTCACACGGCGACTTTGCTAAATGACGGAAAAGTGCTTGTAACGGGCGGTCACAAAGGCAGAAGATCGGCGATTGCAATTTACACAAGTGCCGAAATCTACAATCCTGCGAGCGGGACTTTCACGGCTGCCGGAAATTTAACCGTCAAGCGACATAAGCACGATGCCGTTTTACTGGCAGACCGCAGAGTTTTGATTATCGGCGGTTCGGACGAGCGAGACGGCGATGGCGCATATCGAAACGCGGAAGTCTTCAATCCTGCGAACGGAGTTTTTACGGTTGTCAAAAACGACATGAATGCTTCCCGTTACAAATTGCAAGGCACGGCAATACTCTTGAAAAACGGCAAGGTTTTGATTGCAGGCGGCGCAAATCGGGCGGAAGTCTTTGACCCGAAGACCAATAGTTTTTCCTTTGCCGACGGCGATATGGGAACAAAACGATTGTTTGCCACGGCGACACTCCTGCAAAACGGACAGGTTTTGATTACGGGCGGCTATCATGACGGCAATATGGTCAGTGCCAACGCTTGGATTTATCGGATATGATATTTCCTAAACTCACGGTCCAACAGTCATCGGAAACGGGCCGTATTGATTAAATGACCACAATCGAATTAAATCCTGAATTCCTTACGAAGAATGGCGAGAAACAATTCGCTATTCTACCTTACACGGAATTTGTAGCGTTGAAAGAGTGGATTGAAGATGTAGAAGATTTGCTCGATCTTCGGGAAGCCCGAGAGTCAGACGATGGTTCACCATCTCTCAGCATCGAGGAAGTGCAAAAAGAATTGGGAATCCGTTAAATATGGCGGTTTTGGCAATCCTGCGAGCAGCAGAACCCGAACTCGAATTGGCGAAATAACCTATGGCAGTTTTGACGATCCGCGATGCCCTGAACCAGGCATTGCGTGAAGAGATCTTGAGAGACGAGAACGTCTTCGTCATGGGCGAGGAAGTTGCTGAGTATGACGGCGCTTATAAGGTGACGCGCGGTCTTTGGAAGGAGTTTGGCGATAAGCGTGTCATCGATACGCCGATTACCGAGCTCGGCTTTGCGGCCGTGGGGGTCGGTGCGGCGATGGCGGGCCTCAGGCCTGTGATCGAGTTTATGACGTGGAACTTCTCCGTACTCGCGGCCGACCAGATCATCAATCACGCGGCGAAAATGCTCTATATGTCGGGCGGGCAGTTCAAGGTGCCCATCGTTTTTCGAGGGCCAAATGGTTCGGCGTATCAGGTGTCGTCGCAGCACTCGCAGGCTTTTGAGGCGTTCTATGCAAATTTCCCGGGACTCAAAGTCGTGATGCCTTCGACGGCCGCGGATGCAAAGGGCTTATTGAAATCCGCGATTCGCGACGATAACCCGATCGTCTTTCTCGAACAAGAAAGAATGTACGGTCTGAAGAGCGAGGTTCCCGAGGACGAAGATTTCACGATTCCGCTTGGCCTGGCCGACGTCAAACGAGAGGGCACCGACTGCACGATCGTCGCTCGCTCGATGACGGTTCCGCTCGCATTGCAGGCCGCGGAAAAGATTCAGGAAGAGTTCGATATCTCTGTGGAAGTGATCGATCCGCGAACGATCAAACCGCTCGACACCGAGACCATAATAAATTCCGTAAAGAAAACAAATCGCCTCGTCATCGCGGAGGAATCGCATTACTTTGCATCGGTCGGCGCGGAGATCTCGCACACCGTGATGGAACACGCGTTCGACTATCTGGACGCGCCGGTAAAGCGCCTCTCATGCGCGGAGGCGCCGATGCCTTACGCTAAGAATCTCGAAGCGTTAGCCCTGCCGGACGTGAATAAGATCGTCGCCGCCGTTAAGGAAGTTTGTTATTTGTGACGGAGCGCGGACACTCTTGTCCGCATGAGTGCGAAGCACGAAGAATCCGTCGGCGGCGGAACCGCCCATGCGGACAAGGGTATCCGCTCTCCAATTGTTATGGCTGAAAAATTCTTAATGCCGAAGCTTTCGCCCACGATGGAAGAGGGGCAGATCGCGCGTTGGGTCAAGAACGAGGGCGACGCGTATGAAGGCGGCGACACGCTGGCCGAGGTAGACACCGACAAGGCGACGATGGAGATGACAGCACTCTCCGCCGGCACGCTTCTGAAGATTTTAAAAGGTGCGGGCGAAAGTGCGGCCTTAGGCGAGACCATCGCGATCATCGGCCAGCCTGGCGAGGACATCTCAGCACTTCTCGCGGAAGCGGGCGGCTCCAATGGTAAAAAGCTGGAAGCGCCTCCGTCATCGGGCGGGAAGGGAGAACCGCCTGCGTTAGCGGGCGGCCAGAAAGATACGCCCAAAGACAACGCAAGCGGCGAAGCCGACGCCGAGCAGATAACCGCCGAAGAAACTCAATCGCAATCTGACAAGGAGGCCGCCGCGGCGCTCGCGCGTGCTGAGGACGATAAATCCACGCAAACTGCCGGTGCCGCGACCAACGGCCGCACGCTCATTTCTCCTATCGCCGCACGGATGGCTGCTGAGAATTCGATTGATCTTAAGTCGATTTCCGGCTCCGGCCCGAATGGCCGAATCATTAAACGCGATGTCGAGGAAGCCCTAGCCGGTGACACGCACAAATCAAAAACCGAGGATCGAAAGCCCTTCACGCCGTCTACACAAGTCGGCACGAGCGCGTATCGTGACGAGCCCACCTCGAGGATGCGTCAGGTCATCGCCTCGCGACTTGCGGAATCGATCGGCCCGATACCGACGTTCTATCTCACAGTCGAGGTCGAGATGGATAGCTCTCTCGCGCTTCGCAAACAGGTGAACGCAAGCGTTTCCGAAGATCAAAAAATCAGCGTCAATGACATCGTCGTCAAGGCCGCTGCCATGGCGCTCGTTAAACATCCGTTCGCAAATTCGTCTTATCAGGACAAGTCGATCCGATTCTACGAGCAGGCTGATATCGGCGTCGCCGTCGCCGTCGACGAAGGCTTAATAACGCCGGTGATTCGCGGTGCAAATCGTAAAGGCTTTTTGGAAATCTCCGCGGAGATCAAAGACCTCGCTGGGAAAGCTAAGGCGAAAAAACTGCAGCCCGAAGATTACACGGGAGCAACATTCTCGATCTCAAATCTCGGAATGTTCGGAATCAAGGAATTCACCGCGATCATCAATCCGCCGGAGGCCGGAATTCTCGCAGTCGGCGGTGCGACTGAAATGCCCGTGGTGAGCGACGGTGAAATCACAATCCGCTCGATCATGAATGTCACCATGTCATGCGATCATCGCGTCATCGACGGCGCGACCGGCGCTAAATTCCTCCAGACGTTCAAGCAAATGCTGGAAGCCCCGGGAATGATGTCGATTTAGGAAGGGTCGCCACGAATTTGCACGAATGGCACGAATGAGGAATCTCCTGTTCGTGCCATTCGTGTAATTCGTGGCCTGAAATCTTATTCAGACCACCGACCAACAAAAGGAAACTAATCTGGCCTACGCGGCGCTACTCGGCGTGCAGGTGTTTTTTGGATCGCTGCCCGTCGTTGGGAAGCTGGTGCTCGCCGTAATACCGGCGGTTGCGCTTGTCGGTTTTCGCGTGGGGATTGCAGCGGTCGTGCTGATCGTAATTCAGCTGGTTCGCGGCAGAGTTTGGCTAAAAGACAAGAGCGACTACTGGCGACTTGCGGTGCTAAGTCTTTTTGGCGTTACGTTCAATCAACTCCTCTTCATCACCGGATTGTCGCTGACCAAGGCGGTGAATACTTCCCTGCTCGCTGTCACCATCCCGATCTTTACGCTCGCAATCGGCGCGTTCCTCGGCACCGAAAAACTGACACGGCGAAAGGTCTTTGGCATCATTCTCGCGGCTGCCGGCGTGATCCTGATAATCGATCCACGACGCGCGAGCTTCGGCTCGGAGAGTGTCGTCGGCGATCTACTGATCGTAATAAACTCGCTCTCTTACGGCATCTACGTCGCGACCTCCAAGACGGTCCTCACGCGCAACGGCGCTTTCCGGTCGATGATGTGGATTTTTATTTTTGCAGCGGTCATCTGCGTGCCGCTCGGCCTCTACTCTTTTTCGCAGTCGCCGGTCGAGACGATAGGGCCCTTCGCATGGCTGCTCGTTTTGCACATCGGCCTACTCGCTACCGCCGCGCCTTATCTGCTAAACGCCTGGGCACTTGCTCGAGTTAAGGCATCGACCGTCGCAGTCTTCGTCTATCTCCAACCGCTCATTGGTTTTTTCCTGGCGGTCGCGTATCTGAATGAGCAGATCGCGTTTTCTTTTATACTTGCCGCAGCGATGATATTTGTTGGAGTTTTCCTCGTCTCGCGTAGACGACAAGTTGCGGACTCAAGTGAATGTGCATGAGACACGGCGTGCGTTCGTGACTGCTGGCATCGTGAAGTATTATTTAAGTCGCCCATGCCTACACAGATAAGGCAGATCGACGATGCAGAGAGACGCACGATAGTCTTACGTCTCGCGGGCGAGATGTTCCGCGAGGACGCGGAGCTCCTGTCTCGGATCTCGAAAGAGGCGAGCAACGAAACAGGCTTCGCTATCGAGTTCGATCTTGCAGATCTGACACTGATCAATAGTGACGCGGCATCGATCCTCAGAGGTTTGTCTGACGAGTACGGCTTTAAGATCGTGGGCACGGAGATTCTGCTGCAAACCGCTGTCGATGTTGCCGAACGTGCATGAAATCTAAATGACAGCACAGGAAATCGCCGAATTTTTGGATGCAGATGTCGAGGGAGATGGCTCCATCGAGATCATCGGAATCGCATCGTATGATTCTGCTGGCGACGGCGAACTAGCGTTTACCGATTTAACGGACACCGACGGGACGACGTTCGCCTCGTGTCTTATTTGCAAGCCCGGCCTTAGCGCCGACAGCTCCGCGATAATACGCTCAGCTAATCCGAAACTCGCCTTCGCATTGGCCTCGGGCCATCTCCTAGGCAACGCGTCTGCTACCGGCGTTATTCATCCCACAGCTGTTATCTCGTCATCCGCGGAAATTGAGAGAGGCGTCACGATAGGAGCGTTCTGCGTTGTCGGCGATAACGCGCGAATCGGCGAGGGATCGGTGCTGCATCCCCGAGTATCGATCGCGCCGAATTGCTCCATCGGTCGGCATGTGATCCTTCACGCCGGCGTCGTCATTGGGGCAGATGGATTCGGTTACGTGCGAGATGAAGAGCGGTATGTGAAATTTCCGCAAGTCGGTACCGTGATTATCGAAGACCACGTTGAGATCGGAGCGAATACCTGCATCGACCGAGGTGCGTTAGGCGAGACCCGAATCGGTGAGGGTACAAAGATCGACAACCTTGTGCAGATCGCGCATAACGTCAATGTCGGCAAACGCGTGATCATCGCCGCGCAGACAGGTATCTCGGGAAGCTGCCTCATCGAGGACGACGTCGTCATCGGCGGCCAGGTCGGTATCGGCGATCACGTAAAAATTCTCTCGGGCGCGATCATTGGTTCGCAGGCAGGAATATTACCGGGCAAGATAGTGCGGCCCGGCGTCTGGTGGGGTACGCCGATCCAGCCGCTCGCTGAATTTAAGCGCCAGAATGCCCGCGTGAAAGGTCTCGAACGCCTCGCCGCAAAGCTTAAAGAGCTACAGCGGACAATCGAAGAAATGCGCGCCCGAGAGTAAGAATCGCAGAATCGCCGGACTTCCCGCAGACGTTATCGAGCGGGCAAAGGACGTGCTTGCAAAGTTAGAGCAGTACGAACTCGCTGTTTTCAAGGCGGATTGGAACTCGAAAGTTCGGGATATTTTATAGCCGAGAATCCCAGTCTTGGCAAATAAAATACCATTTGCCTGCTCACAGACTCTGTTTGCCTGCTCACAGACGCCGTTTGCCTCGACACAAACGCCAATTTCCTCCACACACACGTCAATTGTGTCCACACAAACGCCATTTGTGTCCACACAAACCCCGTTTTCCTCCAAACAAACGCCGCTTTCCTCCACACAAACGCCGCCTTCCTGCTCACAAATGGTAATCTACAACGCCCCAAAATTACAAAAAAGCCCGAAAACACGGGCCTTTATCCAAAAACCATAGATCTTTAAGCCTCAAGCCAACGCCCGAATTAACCGGGCGGGAAGAATTGTCGAGCAGCATCCAAGTTTTCGACGAAAGCCAAGCTAATTCCGCTCCGGCTGAATGAGTTGTTATGTGTCGTCGCATCTCTCGTGCCCTACAAATTCCATCTCTTCAATGCGGTAGATAACGAATTGGAAATCAGCCGAGCGGCTAGGATGATTTGCTACCTTGTTCTCACGATTGACTTCGCCTAGCAGGGTCATACGAACTTGGGTTTGGAAGAAAGGCCGTCTGTCCTCCGCGACACTCTCGTCTCCTCCGAATGCCTGCTTAGCTTTGGCGAGTGACTCCTGAGCTTCTGGCGCGTCAGCAAGGTATACCCAACCCCAGCAGTTAGGGTCATCAGAAAGCCCCCTATACCAAATTTCGCCCCGCCAATTTAGGCTCACGACTGTTCGCAGACGAATCACTTTCCCCATGTATATTTCTTTGTTTAGGGAAAGTTCGCAGAACGAGATTGGGGGAAGATTCAGTTCGCGCGCCTCCGTTACATCAACCTGTTCGCGGTACACAACGAAGGCGAATGCCGCAACGCCAATAACGAAAGTTAAGGCAGCAACGATAAGATGTGTTGTTAGACGTTTCATAATATCCTCATCTCCTCAATCAGACGCATAACTATTGATTAACACCAACGCCGTCGATAATAAGTCCAAATCGGCGCGCTTTTTCAACGGGACTTACGCTCACGCGAATGTTACGCCTCTACTTGCCACCCCGCTCGGAGATGCTCCGGCGGGGGCCCCGGTCCGTGCGGGCTTAGGCCTTATTCATTAGCTTCAATATCGCCTCGGCCGCGCGTTTTGACGCGCCGCCATGGCCGAGCTTGTCGGTAGCGATTCGCAGTTCTTCGCGAACCTCCGCGTTTCGTTTCACGCCCAGCAGATCGAGAAGTTCAGCGCTGAGCGAATGGGCCGTAAAATCACCCTGTATCAGTTCCTTCGCGACGCGCTTTTCGGCGATGAGGTTTATAAGTCCGTAATGCGGCACATCGATGATGGGTTCGAGCAATCGATAGTTGATCTCGGAGCTCTTATAAACCACGACCATCGGCGTCCCCAGCATACCCGTCTCTAGTGTCGCGGTGCCGCTAGTGACCGCGGCGACGTCAGAGGCGGCAACGGCGTCATAGGTCTCGTTTTCGACAATCTTAGCGCAGCGTGAATGCGGTCGGGAAAGGAGAATTCCTTCGGCCTGTGTGCGATTCTGTCGGGTCGTCACGGGTACTACGAATTGGGCGTCGGGCACTGATCGTTGCAGTTCGCTCGCAGCGTCCAACATCACTGGCAATATTCGGGCGATCTCCTTTTGCCGGCTTCCGGGCAGCAGCGCCACGAGCGGATCGACGTTGGAAATCTGATGTTTTCGCCGGAATTGTTCTCTAGATAGCGAAACAGAAACCTCGCGGGCCAGCGGGCTTCCAACATATTCGACACGGTCGAAGCCGTTTCCGAGGTACCATTGCTTTTCAAACGGCAGGATCGTTAATACGAGATCGACATACTTCTTTATCGTTTTGAGGCGATACTTTCGCCAAGCCCACAGTTGCGGCGAAATGTAGTAAATAACGGTGAAACCGCGCTTCTTTAAAGCTTTTGCGAGTTTAAGGTTGAAGTCCGGGAAGTCGACCAGGACTACCGCGTCCGGCTTCCGCTCCCGTGCCACGTTCAACAACTTCTTAAAAGCTCGCACGAACGTCGGGAGGGCGAGGCCGATCTCAATGATTCCAACGATCGACAGGGCGTCCGCCTCGACGATGGGCTCGACGTCCGCCGCGCGCATCAGCGGCCCGGCCGATCCAAAAAAGGAAATCTCTCGTGAAGGCCTAATTTCCCGTATCGCGGTCACCAATTTTGCCGCATGCCGGTCGCCGGACGCCTCGCCGGCAACGATCATTATTTTTTGGGGCGTCTCGGGCATTGAATTTGCCCTAAATGATGCTGTTTAGCACCGTAAATTACAACCCGCGACCGCCCGCATGGCATCAAAAACTGCAGTTTCGAATAACGGACAGCTTTTCAGGCTGCGGCGTCGGTTGCGAAGCGAGCCTTTTCAGCTTAAAATTCAGTATTTTGGGCGACGTATCTTAACTTAGGATTTTACATTTTTTTTCGCGTCGTTTTGGGAGGAGTTCTGTGAAATTTCGCTTTGCAATTTTATTATTTTCAATTTTCGTCCTTTCTATCCATACGCCTGCTCAGGTGGACGCGGTAATCGGACAAATTTCCAGCTCGGGAGCCGAGTCCTTTGCCGGTGGAATCAGCGGAGATGGCCGGTTTGTTGTGTTCGAGTCCCGAGGAGACCTGGCGACAGAGAATCCCAGAAACGGCGATAACAACGTTGAGATCTTTCTCTTTGATTATGCTCAACGGCGAATCTTTCAGATAACGGACACGAAGAGCGTTTTGAAAAATCCGTCCGCGGCTCCGACGTTTGATAACGTTCGTGTCGAGATCGGAAACACTCGCCCGGTGATCAGTAATGACGGACGCTGGCTTGCTTTTAGTTCGAACGCCACGGCTGCATATCCCGGTGACGGCACAAACCCTCCCATCATCAGTACAACAAATCCGGGAAGCTTCGACGGCAATTCGTTAAATGTCTTTCCGAGTCCACTGCCGAGCCCGAACCCGACGCCGACGAACACGCTGACCAACGACGCAAATCTTGAGATGTGGCTCTACGAGATCCCCGCGTATGCGCCCGTCGCGAGTCTCTCAGCTGGCGACGAGCTCCCATTAACCGTACTATCGGGCGGCGTATTCACCCAAGTTACAAACTCGATCCCGAGTCAGCTTCCTCGTGCCGCCACCACTACTAATGGTGCGTTCTATGCGGACGACAATCACGATGCGAGCATCAGCGACGATGGCAGCCGTATCGCCTTTGTCTCGACCAGGAATCTGGTGCCGTGCGTGGGCAATTCCTTCGAGGCCAACGAGGACAATGACGAAATCTTCACGTTCGCAAGAGGCGGTGCGGTGCCGTGTACGTCTGGGCCTCCTGGCGGGCCGGGCTTGAATCAAGTCACGAAAACGCCTCGCGGTCCGATCTCGAACCCAATCTATTCAAAGTATCCTTCGATTTCGGGGAATGGTTTACGCGTGGCGTTTGCCAGCACAGGAGATAATCCGATCGTCGGGATGACGGGTGGAAATAACCCTCTTGCAAGCCGGAATGAAGAGATCTTCTACTCCGACCTCCTACCGTCTGGCGCTCCCGGGACCGCGAAGGTGCAGGTCACTGCGACCACGCCGACTACGCCAGGCGCACTCGTAAATATTCTCGACATTGGCCGCCGAATGAGCCGCGATGGACGCTACATTGCGTTTGATTCTTACGCGGATCTGGCGAGCGAGAATAACGGAACTAACTATAATAGCTTCGCACTTTATGTTTTCGACACGACGGCCACGACCTTTCGCCGCGTGCTGGCGCGAAGCGACGCGGATCCGGCAGCGGGCGGCGGAGATGTCGCCCACTATCCGGGCTTTACGGATACAAACGCGGCGGGTACGCCTTCGACGCTCGTGCTGGAGACTCGGCTTAACATAAGGGCCGATGGAACGGTGCCTGCAACGGCGAGCGAGGGCCTGAATCCGGACCCCGCGCGACAGACGCAGGTCTATTCGTATACGCTGTCGCAGCCGAGCGCTACGGCGACTTTCAAGCGCCTCGGCAAATTCCCTGTTCCGAGTACGTTCCTGGCATCTACGCAGCCCTTGCCCAGTAATTCGGTGCAGCGTGTGGCGTTCAACATCGCTCTGACCGAGTTCGGCACGGCTAACTTCGATCTGCAGAGCGAGGTCTACTACTTGCTCACGCCGACGATTACGCGCACGACACCGATATCCACCGCGTTTGCGACGGGAGCAACGAGGATACCGGTCTCGCTAACACCTGTACCGACCCCGTCGCCGACCGCAACGCCTTCGCCGACCCCGACTCCGACTCCGACGGGCACCCCAACGCCGACACCGTCGCCGACGCCAACTCCGGGTCCGCCGACGCCTTCGGCAGTGCAAGGCCTGGCGCCCGGAATGTTGGCCATACTGACCTACCAGGCTGACACCGACGTGCCGATCGCCGCACGGCGCGGAGTTGGCTCACTTCAGCGTGCCTTCACCCTGCCTATCGAGTTGAGCGGCGTGACCATGACCATCAATGGAGCGGCCTGCGGCTTAAAATATGTCAGTCGGCACCGAATCGATTTCGTCGTGCCTCCCGGCCTTCCATCATCGACTACTGGAACAACGTATCCCCTGGTGATCATCAGCAATGGAACCGTCTTCCGTTCAACCGTGACGATTGTGCCTGCTCGACCGGATATTTTCAGGCTCGACGGCGCGGAGGCGGCTGGCGGGCGAGCGAAGCTCTTCAACGTGACAAATCGGGTATTCCGCACCGAGCCGTTCCCGGTCAGGACCCTGCGTATACGGCCGCGAGGCTTTACAGCGACGCGCCTGCGACTTTTCGCAACAGGCGTATCGACTGGGACCGTCGGTACTATACGCATCCGAATCGGTACGTCAACAACCACTGGAGTCACAGTGGTCGGCTCTGCCGTGCTGGTCGAACCCGGTGTGTACACGATCGATTTTGATCTGCCGCCGGATCTGCGTGGGGTCGGTGACCAGCCGGTCGTTTTGTCGATTACTATCAGCGGGGAGACCTTCAGCGGGCGATCTGACGACACTACTTCAAGGGTGTTTATTCTCTGATGTTTCCGCACCTAATGGGAGATTCTGAATGGCTCCTAGGGAGCCATTCTTTGACTCGCTTCGTTGCCATAAAGGCGATACATCGGATATCCTAAATGCTTGCCGATTAGCTGATTTACGCACCTTTCTGGGAGACCACAGAACGTATGGCTGGAAAAGACGTGACTACAATGAAGATTTCGCCGAAGGTCTGGAAGAACGGCGAGTTCATTGACTGGAACGATGCAAAGATTCACGTGATGTCTCACGTCGTGAATTACGGGTCAAGTGTTTTCGAGGGCATTCGCTGCTATCAGACATCGAAAGGGAGCGCGGTTTTCCGCCTTACCGAACATATGCAGCGGCTCATCAATTCGGGAAAAATCTACCGGATGGATTCCGGATACTCGCGTCAGCAGTTGTGCGACGCAACTGTCGAATTGATTGCGCAGAGCGGCCTCGATCATTGTTATATTCGCCCTATCGTTTTTCGGGGTCTCGATGAGGCCAGCCCGGCCTTTGGCGTCAACCCTTTTCCAAATCCCATCGACACATACATCGCCGTCTGGCAGTGGGGAAAATATCTCGGCGAGGAAGCACTCGAAACGGGCATCGACGTCTGTGTCTCGAGTTGGACACGGATTACGTCAAATGCAATGCCCTCGATGGCAAAAGCAGGTGCGAATTATATGAATTCGCAGCTCATCAAGATGGAGGCTCTCCTCGGTGGATTCGCCGAGGGAATTGCTCTCGATGACCGCGGAATGGTTTCCGAGGGTTCAGGCGAAAATATCTTTCTTGTGAACAATGGCAAGCTGATCACGCCACCGCTCGGTGCATCCGTCCTGCCTGGAATCACTCGAGATTCGGTGATTCAGATAGCGCGTGAACTCGGAATTGAGATCCTCGAGACAAACATTCAGCGGGCGGCACTTTACCTGGCCGATGAAGTCTTTTTCACAGGAACTGCAGCCGAGATCACGCCGATTCGCGCGATCGACCGCATAGTGATTGGTGAAGGCCGTCGCGGTCCCGTGACAAAGCAGCTGCAGGATGAGTTTTTCAAGATTATAGACGCGACACGGCCGGCACCGGAGGGAGCCGAATGGCTTACGTTTGTTAATAAAACGGACGAAGCGGTCGCGGCTTAGTCTCCTGCATAATCTATTAGTTTATTTGCACGAAACGGCGCCGCCTTTCGTGCATTTCTATTTATGTCGAAACTCTCTCTTTCGGCCGTCGCCCTCGACATAACGGCCTTCGTATGCGGAGCGGTCGTGATGATTTTTGAGATCACGGGCTCACGGGTTCTCTCGCCGTTCCTTGGGGCGTCGACCTACGTCTGGACGAGCCTGATCGGTGTTATTCTGGCGAGCCTCAGTCTCGGCTATTACCTCGGCGGTCGGCTCGCCGATAAATGGCCCGACGTAAAGGTTCTCGCGCTGACCATCTTCCTCGCCGCGGGATTTATATCACTTACCGTCCTGTCAAAAGAGCTGGTGTTGGCCGCGATTGAGACCGCCCCTGTCGGCATTGAATTGAGGTCTGTCATTGCGTCGCTCATTCTTTTCGCCCCGGCGAGTGTGTGTCTCGGATTCGTGACTCCATACTGTGTTCGGCTCAAGATGGCGAGCGTCGAAGACTCCGGCAGCACGGTCGGGCGGCTTTATGCGCTCTCCACGGTCGGCAGCATCTTTGGTACTTTCGCCGCGGGATTTTTCCTTATTCCTTTTGTTGGCAGTATCCGCACACTCTACGCTCTTTCGATTGTTTTGATTCTCTTGTCGATATTTCTAGTTCCTTTTGTGATCTCGCGGATAAGCATAGGCGTGTTGACCGTTTTCGTTCTGTCAATCGTCGCCAACGAAGCGGGAACCTTGCTGCTGCGTAACCAAAATGGTCTGCATGACATTGATACGGAATATAGCCGCGTCCAGGTCTTCAATGCGACCGATCCGAAAACTGGCAAGCCGATCCGGGCGCTCGCGACCGACCCTTATTTCACGCAGTCGGCAATGTTTCTCGACAGTGACGAGCCGGTATTCGACTACAGCCGGTACTACCATCTCGTGCGCCATGTGAAGCCGAATTTTGAGAAGGTGCTGGTGATCGGTGGCGCGGGCTACTCAGTGCCAAAAGACTTCCTCCGTCGCTATCCGAGAGCGACAATTGACGTCGTTGAGATCGACGGCGGCATGACGGAGATCGCCCGCGGATATTTCGGTTTGCACGACGATGCCCGACTCAACATCTTCCACGAAGATGCTCGGACATATCTCCGACGGACACGATCTGGTGCCTACGACGCGATCATGATGGACGCATTCGGCTCGCTATTTTCGGTGCCTTACCAGCTTACAACGATCGAAGCCGTGGGTGAAATCCGTCGGAATCTACGGGATGATGGCGTCGTTATCTTTAACCTTGGCTCCGCGATAACGGGCCAGGCGAGCCATTTTCTTCAGGCGGAAATCGCAACCTATCGGGCCGTCTTTCCTCGGGTTTACCTTTTCAAAGTTAAGAGCGAATACGCCGATGATCGCCTGCAGAATCTCATTATCGTTGCGTCCGCATCGTCCGCGCCGCTTCTGCTCGACTCGGTAGATGGCGAAATCACTGAGCTTCTCGAGCACCTTTACGACATCGTCGTTCCCACGACCACGCAAATTCTGACCGACGATCTCGCGCCCGTCGAATACTATAACGCTAAGGCCCAGAATGTGTTTCTTGATAGTCGCTAGCCGCTGAGACCTTGCTCTACACCAACAAGATCAGCGCAGGCCTTGACCGAGTTGTTGAGTACCTACCGTACCGAGGCCGTTTAGGCGGAAAGAAAGCCCGAAGCGATTCTCCTGCCGCAGGCCGACGTTGAAGCGATAGTATTGCAGCGAGAGGGAGCAGCAGTCGTAGGCGTATCCGACGGTGTAGAGTGAGGAAATGAGAGGCGTATTGCGCCCGCCCCGCCGGTTCTCGAAATCGAAGAACAATGAGGTTCCGCCGTAAGGGCCGCGGTCTCTGTCGCCGATGAACACCGAGGGGCTCCATTGCGAGCCTCGCAGCGTCCCCGGTTCCTTCCCGAAAGCGTTCGCATATCGGGCCAGCGACTGTTGGAGCGTCACCGCTCTCGTGTAGTAGAAAGTCTGAAAGATCTTGAGCAATTTTGTGTCGTAGCCGACCGTGGCCGACACGGCTCGCACGCCGTCACCGTTGAGGCCCAGATCCAGCCTCGAGTTCACATATACAGTCCGCTGGGGACGATACGTCGCGTCGATATTGATGGGCGACAACCTGCGCGGTGCTCCGCCGAAGGTGTAAAAGCTCAGCGCGGTGATCGGCTCAATCTGATGGCGCCGCCCCGGAATCAATGTGCCGCCGAATTCTTTGTCAAAAAAATATTTCCCGCGTATTGTCAGACTAAAGATCTCGTAAGGCTGGATAGACAACGCGTCCTTCTCTGAGTTTCTCGCCTTGCTCTCCAGCGTCTCGCGGGCAGCGACAGTCACCGCCTCCGAATATCGACGAGTATAGAATCGATTTGTGACACCGAATTCAATTTCATTCGTATTCGTTGCTGTATCAATGTGATCGAATCTAATGATGCGTTCGAAACCGCCAATTCCCTTCACGAGCCTGTAAGTTAAAAACGGTTCGATAACGTGCCGAAAACGAAACTTGTCGTCCTTACCGAAATAGTTTTTCGCCAGGGCGACCGGCCGCACGTCGAACTCAAACTCGCCATATTTTCTAATAACATCATCGCCGACGACCCTTCGTTGCCCGTCCAGCGAATTTGAATAATATGTAACTCGTGCCGCTGCTGTCGCAGTAAAATTGAAGTACTTGGTCCGTAACGGAAGGATGAACTGAGGATACACGTCGAAGCGCTGCGAGATAGCGGGCGTTACGATCGGAGGGCCGCCCGTCAGTCGCCGATATAGCGACTTATTGTCCACCTCGTCGCGGCGCGAAACTCCCTCGACGCTCGTACGAAACGAGAAATATGCCGGCTCGAGAAACGATATGCGCGAAGGCCGTTTCTCAAAGCTCACGCTCGGCAGATTGCGCGTCTTTATCCGAACATTCGGAATCGATATCACCTGCGACCGCGCCAGCAGGTCGAGCGTGTAGTTTCCCCAGCTCTTGTTCACGAAAACCTGAGAAACCTCGATTGGCGAAATGATCTGCTGGATACCGTCCGAGAAAACCTGCCGGAATGCGAGGCTGGACGTAATCCTGACGTCCGCTGCCGCGGTGAATCCGTTTGAAAAATACTGCACGCCCTCGGCAAATACGATCGATCCGCCTTGATCCGGATTCTGGGCGTCCGCACGCTTGCCGAGTATTCGATCCTTTACGGCGTAGAATCCGAAGTTAAAGTACGACCGCGAGTTTGCACGGGTCCTTATATCGACGCCGTATCCAACGCCTCTGGAACTGTACAGATCGGCAAGAAAGGTGATGTCGGCCGACTTGCCGAGTGTCTGAAAGTACGCGCCCGAAAGCCGCATTCCTTTCGCCTTTGAGAATCCGAATCCGGGCGTGAGAAATCCAGAACTGCGATCCTCGCGTTTTATCGGTATGGATGCATAAGGTGTCGCAATAATCGGAACGCCTTTTACCAGGAACTTAGCGTTTCGCAGCTTGATCTTATCGTTGAGTGATATCTTTGCCCGGGCAGCCTTAAAGCTCCACTTCGGAGTCGCCTCGTCGCAGGCGGTGAATTCGCCTTTCGTCACAACAAGCTCGTTCAGGCCGGTTCGCTCAACGCGCTCGGCAGTGAAATAGATTATCGTTCCGTCATTCGTTTGATTGGTAAAACCCGTCGAATCTTCGAAATAACCTAGCTTCGTCTTGTAATTCCAAACAGCACGGGCGCCGGTGATGCGTTGGTCGGCCCCTTGGTCGAAGATCACATTTCCTTCCGCCTCCAGCTTATTCTCGGCCTCGTGGATCGTGATCTTGTCAGCCTGCATTCGATAGAGACCAAACCGCACATCGACGTTCCCCTCGTGGATGAGGACCCGCTTTTCTTTCTCACCCGAGACCGTATTCCTGTCGGAATAAACGACGACCTCGCCGTCCCCACTCTCGGATGCGGGTAGCGGCGTTTTCTTTGCGGCAGGGCTTGCTACAGCTCGCTCAGGGGCAACTGGATTAATATTTGGAGTATCCGTTATCGGGTTCGCGACCTGCCGATCGACGGGATTTGTCTGCTGTGCGAGCAAACTGCCGGACGAGAAGACGAGGGCTATGGTGAGAATTAGAAACCGTGTAAACCGCATCAATCTTGGCGAAAACTCGACTTCTTTGATGCTATCACGGTGCGAAGGATGCAAAAACTCGAGAGCGGCCTAGCGGGCGAACGCCTCTATGATGAAATAGTCCGTATTATCTATCCGTGCGATAGTTCCGTCGGTATAGGGTTCGAGTAGGAATCCGGTCGCGGGATACGAGTCCGCCGGGACTGTACCGTCTCCGCTCATATCTGCCTGGGCGACGAGTTCGTCCGGGAACCAGTTTTCCACCTGCACGCTAACTTTATTCGCACCCCCGGCCCTGCCCGCCATGTCAGCCACTTTGCTGGCGTCCTCTTTCGAGAGCCGCATCACTGCAATCAGTTTCTTTTCCGTGGGGAATTCCCTCCAAACGATATCCTCGGTTTCCTGCGGAATACTTATGAAAACGCGAAGCTCCTCGGCGTTTGTCCTGGCGTTCCCAGCCCCGCGATCCGATACCTGCTCCGAATTCCCGATCGGAGCGTTTCGGTTTGCAGAATCGCCGCAGCCTGTTAGCCAAATAGATATAGAAACAAGGCCCACAAGAATTGACGTACTGCCGTAGGTGACCATTCGGCAATTGTAGGGTTGCGCCCGACGCTTTGCAATCAATGTGTTTCATTGCGTGATGACCTCGATGGGCATAAAATTGATGTTAATGAGTGAAACGCAACTGAAGCAGGCGCCCACGGCACTTAGAACCGACGTCGAACGGTGGGAAACGGAGACTCTGGCGCCGATTTTGGAAAGATCACCGGAACGCAAAACTTCATTCGAGGGCGTCAGTCTTGAGCCCGTCGAGCGTATATACACTGATGCGGATCTCGAGGATGTAGGCGAAGTTGGGATGCCAGGCGTCTTTCCGTACAAACGGGGAATCCACCCGACCGGCTACCGCGGAAAACTGTGGACGATGCGACAGTTCGCCGGCTTTTCGTCACCCGAGGAGACGAATCGCCGGTTCAAATATCTGCTGGCACAGGGGCAAACAGGATTGTCTGTGGCCTACGATCTTCCCGCCCTAATGGGGCTTGACGCCGATTCGCCGCTGAGCGAGGGCGAGGTCGGAAAGTGCGGTGTCGCGGTCTCTTCACTCGCCGATTTTGAGGTTCTGTTCGATGGCATTCCGCTCGACCGGGTGACCGTTTCTCAGACGATCAATGCACCGGCCCCGATCTTCCTTGCGATGTATCTCGTCATCGCCGAACGACAGGGCGCAGATTTTAGTAAGATTTCCGGGACGCTGCAGAACGACATTCTAAAAGAATACATCGCGCAAAAAGAGTGGATCTACCCGATCAAACCCGCGATGAAGCTCGTCATCGACACATTTGAATACACCACTAAACACGTTCCGAAATATAACCCTATTTCAGTCAGCGGCTATCACATTCGTGAGGCTGGCGCGACGGCCCTGCAAGAACTCGCCTTCACGCTGCGGGACGGCGTAGAGTATGTGCAATACGGAGTCGATCGAGGTCTCGACCTCGACGAGTTCGTCCCACGCCTTTCATTTTTCTTTAATGCGCACAATGATTTCTTTGAAGAGATCGCCAAGTATCGTGCAGCACGCGTCGTGTGGGCCGAGACGATGAAAGAGCGCTTCGGAGCGAAGAATCCGCGGACTATGCAGCTGCGCTTCCACACACAGACGGCCGGCGTGTCACTCACTGTTCAGCAACCGCTCAACAACATAGCACGTGTAGCGATCCAGGCTCTCGCCGGCGTCCTCGGCGGGACCCAATCGTTGCACACCGATTCATATGACGAAGCTCTCGCATTGCCCTCCGATCAGGCAGCACTGATCGCCCTCCGAACGCAGCAGATAATCGCCGAGGAAACCGGCGTCGTCAACACGGTCGATCCACTAGGCGGTAGTTATTATGTGGAGTCGCTCACCCAAAAGATGATCGACGGCTGTCTCGACTATTTTGAGAAGATCGATGGTTTCGGCGGGATGGTCGAGGCGATCGATGCCGGCTTTCCCCAACGCGAAATTCAAGAATCCGCCTACCAGTACCAGAAGGCCGTGGAAAGAAACGAGCAGTCGATCGTCGGCGTTAACAAATATGCGATGTCAGACGAGATTCATCGAACAGATTTACTGCAAATCGAAGAAACCGTCCGCGTACACCAGCTCGAACGTCTGGAAGCGACCAAAGCGAAACGGGATAATGGAGCAGTCGCGTCGTCTCTCGAGAAGATAAAGCGTGCGTGCAATGACGACGTGAATACCATGCCGGCAATAATCGATGCTGTCGCCGCGTACGCCACAGTCGAGGAGATATGCGTTGCGATCCGCGACGTTTACGGCATCTACGAGGAACCTGCTTTCTAAGTGACTTCCCCGTCGCTATCAATAGCTAATGCCCCTGAGCCACGCGTTATTCCACTCGGCGAACGTGGCGAACGCCTCGCCGCCGACTTCCTCACCGCTCAGGGTTATCGCATCGTGTTTACAAACTTCAAAGCTCCGATCGGTCGCAACAGTAAAGGCGTGGCACGCTCGGGCGAGATCGACATAATCGCTCTCGACGGCGAGACTCTGTGCTTCATTGAGGTAAAGACGCGTCGTTCGGAGGACTTTACACCCGCGATCACCTCGGTCGACGTGCGAAAGCGCATTCAGATAACGCGAACGGCCCGGATGTACCGCGCAATCTTTAACATTACCGACACGGCTTCGCGATTCGATGTGGTTACAGTCCTAATGCCAAAGCACGCGGAAGTCTCGATCGATTTGAAGAAGGGATTCTGGAGCGAGCAAACACTGCGCGCTGGTGTCCGACGTGTGGGTCGCGATGATATTCCGTTCTAGCGGCGACTCCGCGGCACCGCGGCGTCGGTTAGGATCACGAAATCCCCAATAGCGCCGTGCCTCGTCTTATCAAAGCTCTTAAATTCTTTCTCGTACCTCATCGTAACGACGAGCGCCTTGGCATTTCGTCGATATTTCTGCAGATGCTCGACGGTACCCAGTCGGCCCTCGCTATGGAACGATCCGTTTAGGTGGATGACCAGCGGCTTCCCCGAGCCGCGAAGTGCTTTCGCGATCGAATCAGCCATCGTCGCGTCCCAAAGCGACTGCGACGCGAGAATATTCTCAAGGCCCATCTTCGCTTCAGATGCACCGCCCATCAGCGCACGAAATTTCGCCGCGTAGGCCGCCGAGGGTTCGGCAAAGGGGAGTGGAGCGAGCCACGACTTTGCCTCGCGCGAGAGTTTATTGATCGACGCGCGGCCGCCGCGGGAGACCATATTGACGTAGCGGCGCGGGGCATTAGCAGCGATCACGCGCAGCTTCTTCTCTTTCGCAAACTCGACCAGTGGTTTGTAGTCGGACTTGTAGTTCGGCCACGCACGCGCGCTGGTCACGAAGTGCGTCTCGCTAATCAGGCCCGCTAGATATTCATCGACAACAATCTGGGTGTCGCGCTCAAACATCTCGAGCGAGAGAACGATTCTCCGGCCCGCTCCGAACCTTTCGTATAGACGCTTTACGAACTCGAGTTGGGCAGCGTGTGCGACTGCATCGTCGTGTTGCTCGCCGAGGAACAATACGTCCATCGTCGACGTCGCCTCGATTATTTGTTCAAGCGTCGCCGGACTACCGGCTCCGTCAAAAATCGCGATATTGTCGGCCGAATATGCGATCTGCGCGGTCGCGAACGTGGACGCGGACGCAGTCAGGCAAACTATCAAAAGAAACCGATAAAACATTGGCGAATCATTCCTCGGAGAGAATCTGTGCCGCGAGCAGCGGGATCATGATTTCGTGGTGACCGGTGATCGCGTAGCCTCGCCCGGCACCGTTCGCCGTGGGACGCCTCACGACATTAGTCAGCGGGCGATAGTGCTGCGTGAAATCGAAGTTTGCCGTCGTGATGGCTCGCAGCTCGCTGCCGAGATTTTTTACCACCGTGACGGCCTTTAAGAAGATCTCGGGCATCGTTACTGCGGAGCCCACGTTTAGATAAACGCCGCCGCCATTCATCTCGCGCACAAGTGAACAAAATAATCGGAAATCCAAATGTGAGGCGGCCCCGAGAGCTGCTCCGTCTGCTGACGGGTGAAAATGGCCGATGTCCGCGCCGATCGTTAGGTGGGCGGTAAACGGAATCCTGTTCGAGTAGGCCGCGCAGATGATCGAGTTCGCGGCATTCGCTGGTTTCAGCCTCGTCAGTTCCCTTCCGATTGATTCGCCGAGACCGATCCCATCCTGGTGTGCCTTGCCTGCAGCAGCGTTCAGGAGTTCGCCCGTCTCGAGTGCCGCTCCGAAATCCCCTTCGCCGAGCGTTGCATCGACGTCCTCGCTCGTGTATCCAACTAGCGCGATCTCTGCATCATGTACGAGAACCGACCCATTTCCGGCAATCGCGGTCAGGCAGCCTCGCTCCATTAGATCTATGAGGATCGGAGCTAGGCCAGTTTTTACAACATGTCCGCCTATGCCCCAGATGACCGGCTTCTTCAAATCCCTCGCCCGCCGGATTGCCGCAGCGACCTCACGCAGAGATTTCACCGCAAGAATGTCTGGCAGCCGGGCAAGAAATCCTGCGATCGAGCCCTCGGCGTCAACACGCTCAGCAAAAGTATCGACCGCCACTTTGCTCGGACGAGAGTCAAGAGGATAGGTCCTAATTGCGGAGAGATCGATTGGAGCGATTCCGTGATACTCGGACATATGGCGGAGCGTGTCTGTCAGATCATAGAGATAGTAACATTCGAAAAGAGAGAGGGCACGGGTCCGATTCTGCAATCACACCCGTGCCCCTGCTCCTAATCTACATGTCGCCCGTTCCCGAGCGAGCTACTGATTTACTGCTCGGCGATAAAATCGACACCGTCCACGTTGTCGTTCACCTGAATGACTCGCGTTGGCACCGTAAACGTGTACCGCTTCGATTGAACGATAACGATGTAAGTCTCACCAACGGTCAGATCCTCGAAAGCGTAGTACCCGAACGACCCTGTCCGTGAGAACCTCGTCTGCGGCAGATCGCCACCGGAGATCGAGATGATCGCATTCCGAATACCCGCACCGTTAGCCGTCGTCACTCGACCCGAAAGCGTCGCCTGAGCTGCGGTCGGAGCAAGTATCTCATCCGCACCGATATCAGTCGTGCCGCCGCCAAGCGGAGGCTGAGCACGCATCTGCAGGTCGAAGTCAAGCAGAACACTCGCGATCGGTACGCCTAGATCCTGAACCGGACTTGTGGGCTGGATGTGCAGATCGGTTGATGAAACGAACAGCGGGTCAGCCGAGATGGATGCCGCGAAGTCGCTCGTCGCCGTTTGCAAATCTGCCAGCGTCAGTTGATTTGTTCCCGTTCCGGCACTTCCAGTCTGAGCAGCGGTCGTCAAATCGCCCGTGATGCCGATTACTCCGAGCGGTCCCGAAACAAACAAGTCGTTGTTCGTCGCCGTCAGATTGACATTCGCCGCCGGACCGTCGAAACCGAAGGCATAACTTTCGCCGCCGGTGCCGGTTGAGCCGGTTCTGGTCTGCGTGTTATACAGAATGTTATTGACAACATTAACCGGTTGGTCGGTAGCAATAGCGAGCGCGTAGCTCGGAGTTTGACCTGCCGTCGTGCCGCGGTCGCCGGTCATCGAAACGGAATTGTAGTAGATATTCTGCGCCGCGCCCGCCGCCGGAGCAACGTAAATTCCCGCCACGAAGTCGCCCGGAGTAGAATTACCGAGAACGCCGGCAACCATATTGGTATCCACACGGTTAGTGCCGGTTGCTCCTGATCCTAAGAGGATTCCGATTGACGAGAACGTCGCCGTGTTGGAAACAGTGCCGATGTAGTTTCTCGAAACGAGAGTGTTGGTAACGCCTGACGGAGTTCCCGGAGTCGTAGTTACCGCCTGCGTGCCGAGAGCAATGCCGATGTTATCTAAGCCGAGCGCGGAAGCGACGCTGGCGATGTTGTTTCCGGTAATCGTCATTCCGTCTTCAAAGAAGGCGTAGATGCCGATGCGTCCGATGCCGGCTGTTCCTAAACCGGGCATCACGTTATCCACGAAAATATTGCCGGTGTTCGGATTTGCGGCACTGACGCCTCCCGAAAAGAGTCCGTAGAACGCGCCGCGAATATCGTTATTGAGAACTCGGTTATTGTCGTTGTCCGTGCCGGCTGCTCCGAATGTGTTGCCGCCGAAACCGATGCCGAGAAGCGATCCCAACGTCGAGCCTGCACCGAAGACGTTGACGCTTCTGACCGTATTGTTCTGCGCGCCGGTCGCGCCGGATGAAAAGTAAATTCCGGCCCCAGTATTGCTCGCAATCGTGTTGTTAATCGTCAAGCTGCGATCGCTGCCGCCTCCGCTGAGCGACCCGTCGATAGTGACGTTGTCCGCTCCATTAAAGCCGATTAGGCCGATGGACGAGCCTCCGGTGGTGCCCGTAATTGTTCGGGCCGCACCGCTCGGTTTGATTGTCACGGTAAAGCCGCCAGGGATTTCATTTAAGGCAACGGATCCGGTTTCGCCCGCCAAATCCGAAGTGATGTTAATCGTTACATTGCCAGTGACCACGCCGTTATTAATACCCTGGAAAATGCCGCCCGGATTGGTCAAAGACGTAACAGTTTCGCCGGCGCCGACATTAACCGTGCCGTTAAACGTGCTGCCCGCGTCAAAGATACTGACGGTTGCCACGGTTGGTGTTCCGAGTGTTGCCGTCGTCGCGTTTGACAGAGTAACGTTAAACGTTTCGGTCCCCTCGAAAACGCCGTCCGCACAAATCGTCACGGTAATGTTTTGCGTCGTCGGGCCCAGATCGGCAAAGTTCACCGTGCCCGGAGTATTTATGTAGTCAACGCCCGCAGTGCAAGCCGCGCCGCCGGTCGCCGTGCCGCCGCCGAACGTGTAATCAACCGTCGCCGCACCGTTATTACCGCCTGAGCGGGTAACGGTTATGTTAACGGTTCCGGCAGATTCGGAAACGCTGAAAGCCGTCGAGCCAAGCTGCACTGTGCCGGCTGAAGCAAAGGCTTCGTCCGCGCCGATGTCGGGCGTAGGTCCGTTCGGCCTTGCCTGTCCGTCAATATCGTCGGTTACACCGGCAATCGGCGTTGCGACGTTAACATTCGGCGAGTTTGTCGGAATGTGTAAGTCACCCGTATTTGAAAAATAAAGCGGGTCTGCCTGAATCGAGTTGGCGTTCTGTCCGGGATAACCCGCGACGAAGTCCGCCAGCGTTTTGAATGAAAGCGCGGCGGTCGGCGCAGTAGAGGTCGCCGAGAAACCGGCGGTGAACAACTGAGCGTTAGCCTGCGTGATGTAATAGTTGTTGTAATTCAAAGCACCCGTGCCGAACGAATAAGCAGTCGAGTTAAGCGTAATGGCGAAGAACGGCAAGGTCGTGGTGTTCGAGTTGACATCAAGGTAGATGCTGTTGTTTTGAATGCTGAAGTTGGCATTGTTCGTGCCGTTCGCGCCCGGAATACGAATCGCGTTGCCGTAGACAGATGTCGCTGTCGAGCCGGCTGGGTCTTGGTCGCCGGTCAGACTAATCGAGTTGAAAACAATGCGGTCGCCGTTGCCGCCCGCGATGCCGATACCGCAAAGCTGGTCGCCGAACGTGCCGTTGGAGCGGATATTGTAGATAAAGTTATTGGCAACTAGATTATTAGTCGCACCGCCGGATTGCGCCGTGCCTAATTTAATACCGATTGCCGAACCGGTTTTTTCCTCGACTATGTCGTGAATGAAGTTTCTCGTTACGGTGTAGCTGTTTGAAGTCAAGGTTGTCGTATCGGTCGCGCTCCACGAATCGGTTCCGATTCCGATGCCGGTGCGGTCTGAGAATCCCGGAGTTTGACCGGTGATTACGCCGACGAACTGCACCGTATTACGACTGACGGTAGCACCCGTGTCCGCCTGCATAAGGATTCCGGTTCTGCCGATTTGGTCTGCGCCGAACGCCGCCGGACCGATGATGTTGTCGGTCACAATCGGAGCGATACTCAAATCGGTGGTCGTGCCGCGGGTAACGATACCGTAGCGAACGCGAATGATGCGGTTGAAGATAAATTGATTGTCGTCGTTGTCAAGACCGTTCGCCGTCGTGCTGATGGTCGTGCCGGACATAATGATGCCGAATGTGGAAACAGTGAGTGTGTTTTGGGTTGCGCCGGCAGCAATTTCGAGATTGCGGACGACGTTGTTCGTCGCACCGTTGCCTGCCACAACGCTCGACAACCAGATTGCCGCTGTCGCCGCCGCCGTACTGTTGTTGCGGACGGTCAAATCGCGTGCAGTTCCCACACCACCGACGCGCCCATCAATCGTTACGTTATCCGCGCCGTCTAATCGGATAACCGCACCGACAATCGTTCCTTCGATAATTCTGCCAGCCGCGTCCGGCCGTACAGTCAGTGTCGCCCAGTCGCCCGCCGTCAAAGTGGCGGACGCGGTTTCGGTCGTGTTCGCCGTGATTGCAACGTTGATATTGTTTCCAGCTTGCGTTCCCGCGCCGTTAATTGCGGTAAACGCCAAATTAAGTTCTGTATAGGTAGCGTTCGCCCCGGTCGAACCGGTAACGGTCACCTGCGACGACGCGTTAGAAGAAAATGCCAACACAAACAGGAAGGCAAACGAGAGAGCGCTGAAACGGAACGATTTTTGGGCGTGAGACATAGATTTAATACTCCAATACAGCCCTCCCTTACACAGGAAGTGCCGAAATTTCGGACGCGCCCTGTCGGTTAGACTGAGCTGTGGGCAACTTGTTTATAGAATCTTAACCATCGCAGTATAAACTTTTTTTGAAGGAAATCAAACAAAAAACAGTATCAAAAAAGCGTGCTGACGATCTACCGTCAGCACGCTCGCCCTAGGCCCGTGGTGGTATTTATTGTTCCGCTACGAAGTCGACACCGTCGATATTGTCGTTCACCTGAATGACTCGCGTTGGCACCGTAAACGTGTATCGCTTCGAATTGATCGTTAAGATGTACGTCTCGCCGACCGACAGCTCGTCAAAGCTGTAGTACCCGAACGACCCAGTCCGAGCGAACCTCGTCTGCGGCAGATCGCCACCGCTGATCGAGACAACCGCTCCTCGGATACCATTACCTCCGGCAGTAGTCACCCGACCCGTCAACGTAGCCTGTGCCGCCGTCGGAGCCACTAATTCATCCGCGCCGATGTCGGGAGCAGGTCCGTTGGGACGCGCCTGACCGTCAAAGTCGTTGGTGACCGGCGCCAGCGAAAACTCGCTCGATTTGCCGGCAAACGCGTTAATCGGGGTTCCTTCGTCAATGGCGATGCTCCCCGGAGTAATGTGTAAATCAGCCGTCGCCGCGTCGCCGTCAGGATTGACAAATCCAATCTGCGCCATACTCGTTGCCTGCAAGCTGTTGGCATCCTGTCCCGACGTTTGCCAAGCCGCCAGCGTATAATCTACTGCATTGTTGCGGATGGCGGTGTTCGGGTCTTGCGAGAAATAGATGTTGTAGTTTGAAGTCAAACCTGCCGCTGGCAGCGTGCCGCTATATTGCGCCGCCGCATTAACGCCTCCGCCGCCCGCGAGGCTGCGGTTGTTGGCAAAGATGTTGTTGATATAGTTGCGCGTATTTGTAGTTACGGCACTGTTAAAGGCAAACGAGTTGACGGCAGTTGTGCCGGACGAGCCGCCGATATACACGCTGTTGAAATAGATGTTGTCCGTTCCGACAGTTTCGTTGATACCGACAATATCGTAACCGCCCGTCACGCTCACGCCCGCCGCGTCAACGCCGAGCCGGATCATATTGTTTTGAAATTGCGTAGTTCCGGCGGTAATGTCAATACCCCGCAAAACGCCCGCCGCGCTTGTCGAAATCCCAAGCGAGTGAACGAAATTACGCTCGACGATATTAGTCGCCGTTGTTTGACCGGTGTATAGAATACCGGAAACGGTAACCGCTGCTGTTGCATTGGTGTTGCTCAAACTGTGAATCGTGTTTCGTGCAACGCTGCCGCCGCTGAGAGTAGTTGAAGTAGCTTGAATCTGCAGACCGATAACCGAAGCCGACGTGCCGGTGCCGACATTCGGCGCGTCCGTCGTCAGATTGCGGATGATGTTGCCGCTGACCGCCGGAATGCCGGATTGCGAGTAAAGACCAATCACTCTGGAGCCTGTCGCGGCAGAACTGACGGAAATCGGCGCGGCTGCAGAACCGACCGTGTTGTTTTGCATCGTGTTGGTTACCGTTGAAGTGGTAAAAGCGTGGATGCCGAAGAAAGAGGTATTGATTATGCCGGTCGCGCTGTTGGTTATCGCAAATCCGCCGACGTTGTTGTTCAAGACGTTGGCGGCTTGCGAAGGAAAGAAGTAAATCCCACGAATATCCGATGACGCAGTTCCGGCATAGCTAATCGTAATTGCTCCCGGCGTTGTCAAACTGCCGACGGTGTTGCCCGTCACGTTTCCGATGTTGACAAGACCCGAACCGATGCTGATTCCGTTAAACGCGGCGGTAGTTCCCGTTCCGCCGAGTGTGCCGCTCATGTTGATGGCGGTGATGGTGTTGCCTTGAACGCTCGAAGCCGTGGTCGTTCCCGCCGAAGAGAAATAAATCGGGAGAAATTTCGAACTGGACGAAATGCCGACGAAATTATAAGTTCCCGTTTGCGTATTGCTCGCATAGCCGATAATGTTCCCGCTAACTGTCGTATTGTTGACATTAGTACTCGCCACTTGAATCCCCGCGTGGATTGCGCCGATCGTCTGCGTTCTGATCGCCGTCTGGTATAACCTGTTGCCGGAGATTGTCCAATCGGTCGTACCGCCGCCCATATAGATTCCCGCGCTCGTTACCGCCGCGCCGAAAAAGTCGAAGATGTTATTGGCAGTGATGATGTTGCCGCTGTTGTAGTTACCTACGGCAGTCGTTGTTCCGCTGCTGTAAATTGCCTTAGTCGGCAAGTTCGTCCCTGCCGGACCGAGGTTGCTGTTGGAAATCGTGTTGGTATCGTTTCCCGTCCCGCCTGTAACTGCGGTGCTGAAAAAGATGGTCCCGCCGTTGGTAAACGCCGAGCCGCTAAACGAACCGAGAACAGTAGTACGATTGATTGTGTTACCGGTTGCATCGGCGACAAAACGGATAGTACTCGTTCCCGATATAGCGGAAGCGTTAGTGTTGGAAATGGTCAGGGAGTTTGCCCCGTCGTTCAAACCGTCAAACGTTACGTTGTCCGCGCCGTTTAGCTCAATCAGGGCGAAACCTGCCGCTGCCGCGCCGGAGACGGTTCTGGGTGCGCCGCCGCTCGGCGTAATTAAAACCGAAGTATAATTTGCCGTGCCGCCGCTAGCGTTGAGAACCGCCGAAGCTGCGGCTGTTGTCGGTTCGGTCGTATCGGCAACAATCTCGACCGTCACCGCGCCGGTATGAACGCCGTTATTGATTGCGGCAAATGCGGCAGATACCGTCGGGTATGTCATCGTATTCGGATTGACCGTGACATTCTGCGACAATGCGCTGGAGGAAAATGCCAACACAAACAGGAAGGCAAACGAGAGAGCGATAAAACGAAACGACTTTCGGGCGTGGAACATAGTTTTAATACTCCAAATACAAAAGGTTTTGAACGAAAGAACTGAAATCGTCTCAGGAAGTACTTCTATCGATCCAAGTACGCCGTGCGGGGGAAATTCCAGTTTTTCTAAAGGTCTAGTTCTGCGAAGAATATATTAATTTTCGACAGAAAGCAATCGAAAAAGACGCCCCTGAGCGATTTGCTCAAAGGCGTCCGGTAAGTAGTCTTTGATGCGGTGGCCGCTTACGGTTCCGCTACGAAGTCGACACCGTCGATATTGTCGTTCACCTGAACAACTCTCGTCGGCGCCGTAAACGTGTACCGCTTCGATTGAATCATAACGATGTACGTCTGACCGACGGTCAGATCCTCGAAAGCGTAGTAGCCGAACGAGCTTGTTCTCGAATAACGCGTCTCAGGAAGATCGCCGCCCGAGATCGAGATGATCGCATTGCGGATACCCGCACCGTTAGCCGTCGTCACACGACCCGAAAGCGTCGCCTGAGCCGCCACCGGAGCATAGAATTCGTCGGCACCAATGTCGACCTGAACGACCGAATCAAATGGGTTCGGTCTCGCCTGTCCGTCGAAATCGACTGTTACCGAAATCGGAGTACCGACGTTTCGGGCCGGGCTTGCCGCCTGAATGTGTAGATCGGTCGCCGAGACAAACAACGGGTCAGCCGACAGTGAGTTAACTTCCTGTCCGGTCGCTGTTTTCCAGTCGGCAAGAGTAGTTCTATCGGCATTCGTATAGAATCCGATGTGACCCGTTGCCAAACCGCCCGCAACCACATACAAATCGTTGTAATCGAGCGTCGTAGCTGTATAAGGATTGGTTGGGGTGGCGAACCTGACGTAATGAGCATACAGTTTAGCTGCCGCCGTCGAGGAACCTGTCATCGAGAAAATGTTGTTTCTGATGTCAAATCCGCCGCTGGTAGCTGTAGCTGTGGTTAAACCCGTGCCAACGCTGAACGCAGCCGAGCCGCCTGTTCCGGCACTCATTTGTCCGGTTAAGGAAACCGAGTTGAAATAGTATTGATCCCCATACCCGGCGAAGTTGACAATACCGCTGACGTTCCAGGATGTACTGGTGGCGGTCGAAGTCAGATTATAAACAGCATTGTTAACAAACGTGTTTTTTGACGCCGCGGCTGATTCGTCAAACGCCGGAGAACTCGAGTGAATACCGTACAGTTTCCCGGTGGACGTACCGGTGTAACTGAGGCTGTGAATTTTGTTTTCCGAGATAATGTTGTTCTTAACATCCGTCTGGTAAATTCCAGCCATATCCGTCGCGGTCGTGCTATTGGAAGCGTTTTGGATTTCGTTACCCCGCACGGTGGCAGTATCCTGGTTGACAAGATAAATACCTCTAGTGTTGAAGCCGCTGCCTGCTCCGGCGACTCCGACCGCATTGCCGATAATTTGCAAATTCAGGTCGAGCGTTGTCGTCGAAGTACCGCGTGACACAATTCCGTATTGCGATTTTGAAATCTGGTTGTTCTGGATTGTGTTATTCGAGTTGGCAGTCAGAGCGTTGCCCGTTGTGCTAGTCGCGCTGATGGTTGTTGTCCCGCCGCTGAAAATCCCGATCAGCGTGGTGGTAGTGGCATTGCCTGTAACAATCGTATTCTTAACGGTGTTATTTGTAGCGCCGTCGGTCGCAGACGCGCTGGCAATCCAGATAACAGCCGACGATATGCCTGTGTTCGTGTTGGCAATCGTCAGGCTGCGGTCTGTTCCGCCTGAAGTCGAACCGTCAAACACGACATTATCCGCGCCGTTTAGTTTAATCAACGCGGCAGATGCCGAACCGGAAACAGTTCGCGCCGCGCCGCTCGGTTTAATCGTCACGGTAAAGCCGCCAGGGATTTCATTCAGGGCCCTGGCACCAGTTTCACCGGTTAAGTCTGACGTGATGTTAACAGTAATGTTACTTGTCACCACGCTGTTGTTGATGGAGTCGAAAATGCCGCCCGGATTGGTCAACGAAGTAAACGCTTCAGCCGATCCGACATTGACGGAGCCTCCGGTGGTTTGAACAAAAACGGTGAAACTTCCCGTAATGGTGTCGTTAGCCGTATTTGCGTCAGGTGTGGTAACGGTAGCCGTCGTCGCATAACTTCCCGCCGTCGTAAAGGCGGGCGCGGCGGCAAATGTTACCGTAACGGTTTGATTCGGCGCAATCGTGGCGATGGTCTGCGTGTTGGAATAGGTATAGCCGCCTGGACCGCTAATCGTAAATGTTACCTGTACGCCGGTCTGGGTCGCCGAGCCGACATTTGTAAAGGTGGCCTGCGGGGTGACCGTCGAACCTACCACAAACGCGGAGCCCGTTACCGGTGTAACGATTGCAGTCGCCGCGATGTCATTTGCCGGAGCCGTTGTCCCATCGAACTCATCGGCGCCGATGTCGAAGAAGGCATTTCCGCCGGGACGCAGTTTACCGTCAATATCGTTTGTAACGCCAACGTCTGCACCCATATCAACCATTGGCGAAGCCGCGTTTATGTGCAAATCCGAAGCCGACACGAATTGCGGGTCAACCGCCTTGCTCGCGTTGTCGTTTGTTCCCGTCGCGTTGAGCGTGCTGGTATAAGACCGTAAGTTTGATGCGGGCGTGGTCGTCGTTGCGTCGAAGGTTGTAAAGAAACCCGTTCCCGCAGTTGTACCTGCCTGCCCGTAACCGTTATTAGCCGTCGGCGCCGCGCCGATATAGTAATCGTTGTTGTTCAGCGTCAAATTATATGCGCTGGTCAAAGTCGAACTGGAAAAGAAAAGCGAAACAAACGCCGATGTCGACGCGCCGCCCGATTGCGTATTGACGAGAATATTGTTGCGGGCGTCAACACCGGTTGTTAAAGCTGAAGTGAATCCTAAAGCGGTGGACAAAGCCAGGGTTGTGCCGGTCACCGTGCCGTATAGATTGACGCTGTTGTGATAGATAAAATGCCCCGTTCCGCTCGCCACCCGGATGCCATATCCGCTGGAGGTCGTGCTGAAAAAGCCGGAAGTTCCGGTAATCACACCGCTTACGAAATTGTTGCGGACAGTGTGAGTGCTGCCGCCTCCAAGGTTGATCCCGTATGCGCCGCTCGCACCGTTGTGCCGGACGCGATTGACCATGTTTCTCTCAAATGTAAAGCCCGATGACGCCGCGCTGCTAATCGAGCCGACATCAAGCCCGCGAAGGGCTGTAGCGACAAAACTCTCAACATAAACGGTATTGCCGCGCAATACTGCGTTGGTCGAGCCCTGGGCGGTTGCGCCCATCGAATAAACCTGGTCGGCTGCGCCAGCCGTCGCGTTGCCGATCAAATTATTGGTAATCGTCAAGTCGGGAAAAACTGTCGTCGCGCTGCCCTGAACGGCGACACCGCGAGCGACTGAGATGACGCTGTTATTATCAACGGTCAAATTGCTCGCCGTCGCGCCCGCGCCGATTGTCGTAGTTGCCGAAGCAATCGCAGTCGGCGCCGTGGTTGCGCTGACGGTTGACGCGCCGCCGGTTGCCAGTACGCCGTAAGTTGTATTTTCCGAACCGATCGTGCTGGTTGTCCCCGCGACGTTTCTGCCCGTCGCGTTGCCGTTCAAAATAAGGTTTTTGAAAGTATTGTTGTCGGCACTCGTCACGATGGTCGTGGCAAGAGCGATGCGGATAACTGAACTATAAGCTACAGTGTTTGCCGCTGTGTTGGTAATTGTCAGATTGCGATTCGTTCCGGCCGTATTCGGATTGTCACCGTCAATGGTTACATTATCCGCGCCGTTTAGCTCAATTAAGCCGCGGCCCGTCGTAGTCGGTCCGGCGATTGTTACGCCGTCCACGGTCGGACGAATCAAAACTGATGTATAGCTTGCCGCGCCCGCGCCCGAACTGTTCAAGACGGCGGGACCCGTTTCTGTCGTGTTGGCGGTGATGTCAATGGTTACCGCGCCGGTGTGCGTTCCGGCGTTGATTGCCGTGAACGCGCCGTCAACCGTCGTATAATTGGCGTTCGGCGTGCCGCCCGATGAAGTCACGGTCACCTGCGATAAGGCTGTGGAAGAAAATGCCGACACAAACAGGAAGGCACACGAGAGAGCGATAAAACGAAACGACTTTCGGGCGTGGAACATAGTAATAAATCTCCAATACAAAAGGTTTTGAAACGAAAGAACTGAAATCGTCTCAGGAAGTACTTCTATCGATCCAAGTACGCCGTGCGGGGGAAATTTTCAGTTTTTCTAAGGGTCTAGTTCCACGAAGTATATCTTGTTTTCGACAAAAAGCAAACGAAAAAGACGCCCCTGAGCGATTTGCTCAAGGGCGTCCGGTAAGTAGTCTTTGATGCGGTGGCCGCTTACGGTTCCGCTACAAAGTCGACGCCTTCCACGTTGTCGTTCACCTGAATGACTCGCGTTGGCACCGTAAACGTGTACCGCTTCGAGTTGATCGTTACAACGTAAGTCTCGCCTGTCGGCAGATCGTCGAACGTAAAGTACCCGAACGAACCGGTTCGAACAAACCGCGGAGCAGCAAGGCTGCCGCCCGATATCGACATAATCGCATTGTTAATACCGCGGCCATCCACCGTAGTAACACGTCCTGAAAGCGAAGCCGTCGCCGCCGACGGCGGCAGAAGCTCGATAGAGCCTTTTTCGCAAGCCGCTACCGTGTCGTTGTTTGAATCCGTCGGGCGAAACGCGCCTCGCTGGTCAACGTTGAAGGGCGCGACGCCGCAGCCATTAACGCCGGTTGGAATCGTGTCGAGCAGAGGGCTGGTTGTTGCCGGTTGATAGTTCAAGCTCGTGCCGCCGTTCAGAGCCAGAGGCGTAAGTCCGGGGTCTGTGCCGGTTACGTCGCCCGCCGTCGTGGTGAAAGTTCCGCCCGTCGTGTTTTCGACGTGGTTGTAGCCGAGCGAAGTAATCGTATTCACGATGTCGGGACTTGTGCCGCCGAGATTCATATTATCGCCGACGACGCTCGATTGCAGATTGATTGTTCCCAATCCGGTTTGACCGGCTACGATGTTGCCGAAGTTGGCGAGTCCGCCGCCGTTGCCCGTGGCGTTTGCGTCTGCGTCGGCGGTGTTTCCGGCGACGGTTGAAAAGGTGATGTTTGTAATGGCGTTGCCTGCGGCTTGGGCGTAATTCAAAACGCCGCCGCCGTCAACATTGGCAGTGTTGCCGCCGACGGTGCTGTTGTTGATGTTGGTCGTGGCGGCTGCCGCGCCGGTTGCGACGGTAAAAATGCCGCCCGCGCTGCCCGTGGCGATGTTGTTGACAATTGCGCTCTGGTTGATGTTGGCGGTTGCGGCGTTAGCTCCGGAGATGACGCGGATTCCCCCGACGGAACCGGCGGTGTTGCCCGAAACGGTGGTTTGGTTGAGCGTCAGCGTGCCGCCTTCGCAGTTAATTCCGCCGACGTTTGAGCTGCCCGTTCCGGCGGTTATGCTATTGATGTTGTTGTTGACGGTGCTGTTTGTCAGAGTAACGGCGGTCGTCGCGCCGCTCATCGTGATTCCGCCGCCGAACGCGCTCGATTGTGCGCTGGTTGCGGTGTTGTTGTTGACGGAAGAATTATTCAAGTTCATCGTTCCGCCAATGATGTTCATCCCGCCGCCGCTCGCGCTCGGCGGAGGCGTTGCGGTCGAACCTACAACGGCAGTCGTATTGTTGTTGACGGCGGTGTTGTTCAAGGTCGTCGTTCCGTTAAGCTGATGAACTCCCGCCGCGCCCGCGCTGCCTGAAAACACGCCGTTTGTCGAACTTTGATTGTTGGTAATGGTCGAGTTATTCACCGTCAGCACGGAAGTCGAAGTAACGACGTAGATGCCGCCGCCGCGTCCCAATGCGACGTTATCGCGGATGATGACGCTGTTAAGCGTTACATTGACCGCCAATTCGACGCGCACACCGCCGCCGAATGTTCCCGAAGTGGTTCTGCCGTTGCGAAAAGTCACGCCATTGACGACGGAAGTTCCGGCGGTGATAAAGTGCATCACGCGCTCGACGGCGGTGTTGGTCGTCGCCGCCGCTTCGATAATCGTGGTCGCCGCGCCTGCGCCGTCGATGGTGATGTTTGATGTAACGTCCCAATCGCCGCTTGCATTAACATTTTCCGAGCCGGTTAATGTTTGCGTATAAGTTCCCGCGGGCAGAGTGATAATGTCGTCGCCCGCAAGAGCGTTGGCTTCCGAGATTGCCGCTCGCAGCGTGCATTCGCCCGCCGTCGCCGTTTCGCAAATGCCGTTGCCCGCCGCCGCGTCAATTACGTCGGCGGTTGAATTGACGACAAACGTCGCGGCACTGGCATTGGTGACCGAAACGGCGAATGTGATCACAAAAAAAGCAAACGAGAGAGCGATGAAACGAAACGATGTGGGGGTGTGTGACATTTTTTTACTCCGGGATATAGTCTTTCAAAAACAAAGACCGCAAAATTTTTCGCGTGCACTTTTACTCCGAAGGCACGGAGGGAGAAAGTGGATTTGTTGGACGTAACGGTAAGAGTATAGGCGATTCTCGATAGAAATCAAAGGGAAATCGCCGGGCGGGGGCCCTCCAATCTTAACTCTTTGTGTCCTGTTGAGTTATTTGCCCGCCGCGAGTGTTAATCGTGTATTCGCTGCGTCAACGGCGTCGCGGGCGGCTTCAGTTTCAGCGAGTGAGGCGGTCGCGACAGCGGCGAGGGCCTTGTCCGCGGCGTCCTTATCGGAGCGCGCCTGGGCGACGTCGATCTCACCTGCGGATTCAGCAGTGTCGGCGAGAACGGAGACTGAATTATTACTCACTTCGACAAATCCACCGGATACTGCGAGTTTGTCCGTCGAGCCTTTCGCCGAATAACTGAGGATGCCGGGCTTGAGCGCAGAAATAAGCGGAGCGTGATTGGGGAGAATCCCGGCCTCGCCTGTTGCGGTTGTTACCGTGACCGAATCGACCTCGGCATCCAGCACGCGCTTTTCGGGAGTCACGATTTCTAAATGAAGCATTGATCTTTGATTTTTGACTTTAGATTTTTGACTTTGATTTTTCGCGGGCCGTCGTATCAACCTTTCGAATATAAGAATTCAGCTTCGGCGTTAATTCAGCGATTAAAGGTGATAGTAGATCTATCTGCGCCTCGGTCAATAGCCTTCTCTGATGCGATCGGCGAAGCCAATGTCGAGTCTCATAAAGTGAGCCGCGTGCCATGCGGAGAAATCGACGATTGTCCGGTGCACTGCCCCGCCCACTACCTTCGGAAATGTTGGCGCCAATGCTATCGGCCGAGCGAATGACCTGCTTACCCACAGTATCCTGAGCAAGCCTGTTCCATTGTAAAACGATTTCCCAAACGCCGTCGGCAAGGCGTTCTGAAATCTGATATATGTCAAGATTCTCGAAATGCGTCTTTTCCATTAAATCAAAAATCAAAAATCAAAGATCAAAGGTCGCTCATGCGGACGCAGCCATCTTCTTCGCTTTCTCCCTTGCCTGTTCGATCGTCCCGACCATGTAGAACGACTGCTCGGGCATATCGTCACATTTGCCTTCGAGGATTTCTTTAAATCCCTTGATCGTGTCTTCGATCTTGACGTACTCGCCCTTGAGACCCGTGAATTGCTCGCCAACGAAGAACGGCTGCGAGAAGAATCGCTGAATCTTACGAGCACGGGCCACGGTCTCGCGGTCATCGTCGCTCAGCTCATCAAGGCCAAGGATGGCGATAATATCCTGTAGATCCTTGTAACGCTGGAGGATTTTCTTGACGGCCTGCGCGGTATTGTAATGATCTTCGCCAACGATCGTCGGATCAAGGATTCGTGAATTCGACGCGAGCGGATCGACGGCCGGATAAATTCCGAGCTCAACAATTTGACGCGACAGAGCGGTAACAGCATCGAGGTGAGCAAACGTCGTCGCGGGAGCCGGATCCGTATAGTCGTCGGCCGGAACGTAAACGGCCTGGATCGATGTGATCGCACCCGTCTTAGTCGAGGTGATGCGTTCCTGCATCTCGCCCATCTCGCTGGCGAGCGTCGGTTGGTAACCCACTGCGGACGGCATACGACCGAGGAGCGCGGAAACTTCTGACCCGGCCTGCGTAAAGCGGAAAATATTATCGACGAAAAACAGCACGTCGTTGCCCTGATCGCGGAAGTACTCAGCAACCGTCAGTCCCGACAGTGCCACGCGGAGACGCGCTCCCGGCGGTTCGGTCATCTGCCCGTAAACCAGTGATACCTTCGAGCCGGCGATCTCGGCCTTATCGACCTTTGTGAGGTCGAATTCGCCCGTCTTCTCCATGTGCTCGTTGAAGGCATCGCCGTATTTGATAACTTTCGACTCGACCATTTCACGCAAAAGGTCGTTGCCTTCGCGAGTACGTTCGCCGACGCCGGCAAACACCGAGAATCCGTCCTAACCGATCGCCACGTTGTTGATCAATTCCATGATCAACACCGTCTTGCCCACGCCGGCTCCGCCAAAAAGGCCGATCTTTCCACCACGCAGGAACGGCTGCACAAGGTCGATGACCTTGATGCCCGTCTCAAACATTTCGAGCGATGTAGCCTGCTCATCAAATGAAGGAGCGTGTCGGTGAATTGAGGATTTTGTTTCTGAATTGACAGGGCCGAGCTCATCGACCGGATCGCCGATAACGTTCATCACGCGTCCCAGCGTCGCATTGCCAACCGGCACCATGATTGGCCCGCCGAGGTCAATGACCTTCATACCCCGGACCATGCCGTCGGTGGGCAGCATCGAGACGGCACGTACGCGTCC